>Ga0316222_1000594_pt1 | contig 53923 bp, 48 predicted proteins | sample TBH18011metaG_FD_206008 | JGI IMG/M metagenome (GOLD analysis project Ga0316222, IMG submission 206008) | Freshwater microbial communities from Trout Bog Lake, Wisconsin, USA - TBH18011 | ecosystem: Environmental > Aquatic > Freshwater > Lake > Hypolimnion/Profundal zone | place: USA: Wisconsin... | reverse complement strand
GATGCGTTTCAACTTTCGCGGCGTCGGTCGCAGCCAAGGCCGCTATGATGGCGGCATTGGTGAAATCGGCGATGCGGCAGCGGCGCTGGATTGGATGCAGGCAGTGAACCCGAATTCGGGTGGACTGTGGATTGCCGGCTACTCATTCGGTGCGTTCATCGGCATGCAGTTGCTGATGCGTCGCCCGGAGATCTCTGGTTGGGTGAGCGTCGCCCCGCCCGCCAATCACTACGATTTCGGCTTCCTCGCCCCTTGCCCGTGCGGCGGCCTGCTGCTGCATGGCGACAATGACGAGCTGGTGCCGGAGCCCGCCGTGCGCAAGCTGGTCGATAAGCTCAACACCCAGAAGAATGTCACGGTCGATTACCGCATCCTCGCCAATTCTGACCATGTGATGGCCAATCAGGCGGAAGAAGTGTCGCTGGCGGTGGAAGACCACGTGACGCGGATGATGAACCGTCGCTCAATGGCGCTTGCCGCCGATTGAAGCTTGGCTTTCGGTTGACGGATCGATTGCAGACCCGCTCCTTTGCGTTGGCAGAGGGGCGGGTTTGTTTTTGGGACGGCGGCTACGGAGTTGTCGGGCGGCGTGCGCTGTGGCGGACGCGCAGTACGCTCACGCGCGCTCGTTCGACACGTTAGCGAATGATATAGGGGCTGATGCAGACCAACTTCCGGCTCGTGCTGCCCGGCACCGGCCGTCCGCGACGGGAGAATCTCTCAAGGCTGTCACCGGCGGCCAGTAGCTCGACGAGCCGCCTTGGGGTTGAAGTCGTTGAGATAATCGTAAACACGCAGCCCGCCCCGTAGGGCGGTTCTGGTCCAGACGATCTGCACCGATCACGCCTCGGGAGGCGGCGTCCGCTCGCGCTGGGCCATGGGAACTTTCCCCGTGGCGCAAATTTATCAGGATTTGAGGCGGCCCGTCAGGTTGGATGTTCTTGCCTCGATCAGCGCGCGGCGGGGCATCGGTTCTCGCATGACCTTGCGGTTCTACGGGCTCCGGCTTGCTGCAAAAATCAAGAATTTTGCACCACCTCGAATGGCCGCTTTCGGGCCAACTTGGTCGTCGGACCGCCAAACGAGTGATCCGGGAACCGGTCATCGACTGATCAAAAAAGGTTTCCCAGCGCCTACGCAAGTCAGTATGTGGCCTTTTCATAGCTCGCAGAATTAAACGTTCCAGGTTCCGATTGCCGGCCTTTTGGTGTATCGCGCGTCTCACCACACAACAAAGGTTTCCAGCGTTACCTTTGTTGTGTGGTGAGCTTTTGGTAAAAACCTGCGCTCCGCGGACTTAAAGAGCCATTATCGCTGCGATCCGCCCGTTCTCTACCCTAGCCGCTAGTTTCACTGGCTTCTGTAGAGCGGCGAGCATTTCATCAGCGGCGCGAAGATCGGCTTGTACACTAACCCGGCAAGCGGCGACATCAGCGAGCAGGGTTTCGTTGGCATTCAGCATCACCAGCTTCAGCTCATTAGACGATGAGAGTTCATGGATTTTTTTTCTGAATAGAGAGTCACTCTCCTTCAAGACCTCACCGTCAATGGCTAGTTTGTCGAGTGATTTCTGAATGTCTTGCCTGCGGAGCCTCTTACCGATCTCTTCCCCTTGGAACAAGCAAAGCAATTGCCATCCGCAGGACCTGGCACGAAGGCAAAGAAGCAACTCGCGGAAAAGATCAACTATGCGCTGCTGATGCATTTCGATGTCGGCCTTCGCCTTCTTGGATCCGAACCACTCTTTGTCTTTGATCTTGCCTACCAATTCGAGTTCGGTGCGGATATCTTCGAGAAGATGATCGTGCACTTGGATTAGTTCAGCCTCATGATGCTCGATTTGATAAAGGACCCGGTCCGGTCGCTCTCCCGCCAGAATGGCGGGCGCAACTTGCTCCAAATATCGGATGGAACCAGTCAGCTTCGAACGGCGCTCGTCGTGCTGAAACTTCCGGATACCGTCGATTGCCTCTTTGATTTCGCTGAGTTTTTTGCTGATATCAGCCAAGTGCTTCTGTGCAAGAGCAATGGACGCAACATTCATCAATGCGGAGATATTGACCATTTCAGTTAGCTTGTCGGGATCGAAAAGTTTAGCGTGCTCTTTTATCTTATTGTTAACGACCGACCACCCTCTATTGCCGTCTCCATCTGCGGCAAGCGCTAATGGTAAACTGCATACGACTTCCATGTATTTGGTGGTTGCCACCTCTCTAGCCACCGATAATGATGGAACCGCTGCGAGGAGCGGGTTCAGTCGACTGATGCCATCGTCGGACCGGTCGATTTGATGCCAACCCGTGCTTAGTCTTGGCTCCGGGATGCGGGCGAGCGACAGAACAGGCTCACCGTCTTCTCCGGCAATTACGAAGGCAGCTGATTGGACCGACTGTTCTTGTACCTCCGATCCGAGATAGGAGACCTTGCTGTTTGATTCCCATTCCGTCCACTGCTCTATTATTCTGCGGCGCAAATAGGCGATGTGTAGGACGCTGGGAATAGTGATCTTGAAACTTGCGTCGAGCATGTTGAGACCAAGTAGTGCCAACCCCGCCGGACCACCTAGGGCCAATCGAGTTATAACAAAGGGAATAGCCGACTTTCCGAAAGCCTTGACCGTAGAATTCTTTTCGGTAGCAGCTTTGCGAGCCTCTGTGGCGAACTTTTCACGTTCAGCAGCATCCAGCGACTGCCAGCGTTGTTCGATAAAAATATCAAGAAGGTTGCCCTCGTTCTTGATGGTATCGCCATTGACGAAAGGCACACCCAGCTTCTTGCAGACGTCGACAACAATTTCCGAATAGGGAGGACCCTCACCGCCGCGATATGCATTTTTGATCGAATTTCCACCGAACAAGCGGATTTCATCGCCAATTAATTTATGGTAACGAGTATGATCAGGCTTGTGCGCCTTATAGTCATCATTGATATCGAGCAGATTTGTTATTTTCTTTGAGAGAATAATTTCTACAAGAGGAGACAGATTTTCTTTTGTGCAGAACGAGAGGAGCGAATAAAGTTCACCTTGTCGAACTTGTTGAATGATATCATCCATGTTGCCTCACCTGCTCCCTGTTCTCCCAAACGTAGCGCCCTCATTCTCCACGAGTGGCGGAGTGCGTTACGCCTGGCTGGCCTTATGAAATTCAGACGGCCCTTACACATACGACGCCGCAATGTTACGCGAAAGGCTCATACGCGCATTCTCTACCCCCAACCCGCCAGTCCGTTGTCGGCCACACCGAGCCACCAGACAAATGTCCGATTTTCTGATTCTCTCGCCAGAAGCGGACTGACCGAATTCCACCCAACCCGGACGTTGCAGATGTCAAGATTTTGGCCTGCTCGCAGACAAGAAAAAAGGCAGGAGAGGAGGCGATTTCCACCTCCCCTCGTGGCGGTCTGAAAAATTCTCAAGGCCAGCGCGATTTGTGCCAGGGAAACGATGATCGACACTACCGTGAGAACATTGCTCACGATCAACAAAATATTCACCTCATGCGCTCCGTGCCGGGAAGTTCCAGACGCGGATGCTGAACAGTCTTTCTGACCCTAGGTGGCCTGTGGTGCCCCACAGTTTATTCCACCACGCCCTGAGCCATCAGTCACTGAACAAGGTGGCACGTCCGCGAGGTAGTGAGAACGCCATTCGATTTCAAGAGCCATGCCGCCAGGATGCGTTTGCAGAAATCAAGAAAATCGAAAATCCGCCCCCAATCTCACCCTAGCGCCAGCTCCAACGTGATCGCCTGATAGGGAACCTCCGGTCGCACCCGGCCGCGTGCGCCCTTGTGCAACGCGACGAAGCCGTAATGCGCCATTGTTTTCAGCGTGCGCGACAGGTTGGACGGTGCCCGGCCGGTGCTCTGCGCCAGCGTTTCCAGCGAGTCCGGGTGGGTCTGGCTGATGGTGCGCAGCAGGTCGCGGTTCTTCTCGGTCAACACCCGCGCAAAGCTTTCCGTCGACGGGAACCAGATCTTCGGATCGTCGGGCGAGGGCACCAGTTCGCCACGGGCAATCGCCATCGTGCGCGCCCTGTAGTTCTCCAGCGACGCAATGCCCAGCTTGATCGACTTCATGCCGCAATCCCCATTTCCCGGCTGACGGCGCATCGAGCGAAGGATCGCGTTCCATTCATACGATTATCAGATGATGATATGTTATTCATCATTGAGTCACCCGTCGCCCCCCCCCCACACACGGGGGCGACGGATCATTCATCACCGCCGTTGATATAAGGGGTTCCCCGGATTGTCGGTGCCGTGCGGGTTGGCCAAGATCGGTCTGACGATGAGGCGAGAGGGTCGATGACATTCCGAATCCTGCTGGCCACCTCATTTCATGAACATCTGGCGGCGCTGACCGGCTTTCATTTGAACTGGCAATCGGCGCTGTCGGGTCGGATGACCACGTTGGCCCATCTCTCGGCCACCACCAAGCTTGCGATGCTGGCTGAGGCGGCGGAATTGGGCGTGCTGCCTTCCGCCCCTGGTTTGGTGATCAACCCGGTCTCGATCCCCACGCGCTTCGGCTCGGCCTTGCCGATGCTGATCCATAATCGCCTGACAGCACGGCGCTTGGGGGTGGTGGCATCGCATCTCTGCCTCGCCTCGCCCTATCTGTATGCCGTCACCTCCGGGCTGGACAAGGAGATCGAGCAGGCTGATGCCGGGTTGCCCGCCGTGACCTATGCGCCGCATGCGCATTGGTTCTGGGCCAACCACGCCGCCGCCGATCCGTGCCTGACGGCGCTGCTGGCGCATGTGGGGGGCGAGATGCGCATTGGCCGGGCCGATGGCGTGTTCATGCCGATGAAGCTGTTCGATGAATTGCTCGCCCTGCTGCACCGTTTCTACCCGCCCGATGCGCTGGCGCAGCCGGAGCCGCTCTATCCGCTGGAGGAGGTGATCTTCCCCACCCTTATCCCCATCCTGCTCGGCAATTCCGACCGCATCGTGCCAACACGGGCGCGGGTGTGGGAGGGGGAGAGTGTGGACGTGGCCACGATGAGTGCCGCCATCTATTCGGGCCTGCATGCCAGCGTCAAGCGCGTGCCACAAATTCCCGGTGATCGGGTGCGTCAGGCGGTGCTGCGACATTTGCCCGGTGAGGCGGTGTTGGCGGCGTATTTTGATGGGGCGGCGGGGTAGGCAGGCGTTACGTCCGCTGCGATACCCATTCCACCATGTCCTGCGGAATCCAGGCGCGATCGAGCACCCAATGGCCGTTTTGCAGTGACAGGTGCAGCTTCAACACCCCGTCATCCTCATCGTCTCCGCGCAGGGCGATGGTGAATTCAGTGAGAGAGTTGTAGCCGATATGGGCGATGCGGGTGACGAGGGGGTTTGATGTCTCCACGCTGCTCAATTGCCGCGCCATGCGGGCGACGTTTTCCGGCGTCACGTCATGATCAATGGCAGTGCCCGCAATGCTGCTGACAAATGAGGCACCGAAGGGCGGCAGCACGTTGGAGGCCAACTGGGTGGAATTGGACGGGCCACCAAAGGCGGCGATCACGCCATCGCTGATATCCTGCTTCATACCAGCGCGCACAGACGCCCAATCGACGCCGCGCCGCAGGGCGGCGACATCGCCGGAGTTCATCGCCGACACCAGGTTCCACAGCGCCACAGCTGGCGAGGCGAGATAACCCGCAACCAGAAATACCGATGCGAGTGAAACGTATAAACGCGCACGCATGGGGTGAATTCCCTTGGTCTTTGGTGGCGAAAGGGTGCGCAAACACCCCAGCCGGATCATACTAGCGCAATCCTCACAGAAATTGATTAACAAAATGTGTCTTCAACCGGAGTTGAATGCTGCACTGCAACTTAAGGTTCGTTGCGGCGTTTGCCGAGTGGGGCGACGAATTGTGGTTCGGTGTCCCACGGGAACAGAATCCAGGTGCTTTGCGAGACTTCGGTGACGAAACTATCCACCAGCGGTTTGCCGGCCGGTTTGGCGTAAAGTGTCGCGAAATGCGCCTTGGGCAGCAGGCCGCGCACCACTTTTGCCGTGCTGCCGGTATCAACCAGATCGTCGATGATCAGGAAGCCCTCGCCATCGTCGGACACCGTGGCCGGTTTGGCGACGTGCGGCTCACCCATGTTTTCCTCGTCATAGGTGACGACGGAAATCGTATCGACAAGCCGGAGTTCCAACTCGCGCGCGATGATCGCCGCCGGGATCATGCCGCCACGGGTGATGGCGATGATGCCTTTATAGGGGCCGTCCTCCATCAAGCGCCAGGCGAGCGCCTTGGCGTCGCGGTGCAGTTGGTCCCAGGTCACGGTGAAATAATGCGTCGCCATCAGAAGAGTCTCCCGCCATTGGGAACATTGCGTTCAGGATGCAGCAGAACCACGCTCCCCGAGTCGTCGGGAACACCCAGCGTGAGCACTTCGCTGATGAAGGGGCCGATCTGCCGGGGCGGAAAATTCACCACCGCCATCACCTGTCGCCCCACCAGCCCGGCGAGCGAGTAGTGCTGGGTGATCTGCGCCGATGAGCGTTTGATGCCGATCTCGTCGCCGAAATCGATTTCCAGCTTGAGCGCCGGTTTGCGCGCTTCCGGGAACGCGGCGGCACTGATGATGGTGCCGACGCGGATATCAAGGCGGTCGAAATCGTCGATGGTGGCCATGGGGCGTGTCCTTCTATGACGCATGTTTGCCACATCTGCCCGGATTGCCAAGCAAGGGCGTGCATGCCAGCGTCCGCACAACACGCCTTGGGGGAACAATGCGCGATTTTCATCTGCCCGGACGCAGCCCGGTTTTCGCCAATAACGGTATGGCGGCAACCTCAATGCCTGCTGCGACGCTTGTCGCCGTCGATGTGCTGCGTCAGGGCGGCAATGCGCTGGATGCCGCCGTCGCCGCCGCTGCCGTGCTGGCGGTGATCGAGCCGCAATCGACGGGGATCGCGGGCGATTGCTTCTGTTTGTATGCGCCGGCCAAGGGTGGCGTGATTGCGATGAACGGCTCGGGCCGGGCACCGGCGGCGGCCTCGATTGATTGGTATGAAGCGCAGGGCATGACGGCGCTCACGCCGCTGTCGCCGCATTGCGTCACCATCCCCGGCGCAGTGTCGGCGTGGGAGACGCTGCTGGCAGCGCATGGCACCAAGGGGCTGGACGAATTGCTGCGCCCGGCGATCGGGTTCGCTGAACATGGCCACCCCGTCACGCCGCGCGTGGCGTTTGATTGGGCGGAGTGTGAGGGCAAGCTTGCGGCTGGTGGGGCTGAGGATTTCTGGCCGGTGCCGAAGCCGGGTGATTTGCTGCGGCAGCCGGAACTGGCCGAGACGCTGAAAAAGATCGCCAAACACGGCAGCCGGGCGTTCTACGAGGGCGAGGTGGCCGCCGATATGGTGGCAACCCTGCGTGCGCGCGGCGGTTTGCACACCGAGCAGGATTTCGCCGAAGGACGAACCGGGGCGGAGTTCGTCACGCCGATCACCACCAAATATCGCGACCATGATGTGTGGCAATGCCCGCCAAATGGCTCGGGGATGGTGACGCTGATGCTGCTGGGCATCATGCGCGGCTTCGATCCGGCCCCCGAAGGCCCGTTGAGTGCGCTGCGTCTGCATCGCCATATTGAGGCGGCCAGACTTGCTTATCGCGACCGTGACGCCTTCTTGGCCGATCCGGCGCAGGTTGATGTGCCGGTGGGGCGGTTGACCGGGGAGGACTATCTCAGCGGTCTGCGCGCGTTGATCCGTGACGATGTGGCGATGCCGGTGATGCCGCTGGCAGGCGAGACGCTGCTGCCGCCGCATAAGGATACCGTCTATCTGTCGGTGGTGGATCGTGACGGCAATGCGTGCAGCTTCATCAACTCGATCTTCGAGAGCTTCGGCTCGGGCATTCGGGCACCGAAGGCGGGCGTGTTCCTGCATAATCGCGGCTTCTCGTTCCGGCTCGAACGCGGCCATCCGAATTGCATCGCGCCACGCAAGCGCCCGATGCACACCATCATTCCCGGTATGCTGACCAAAGATGGCCGTGCGGTGATGCCGTATGGCGTGATGGGCGGGCATTTCCAGCCGATGGGGCAGAGCCTGCTGCTGTCGAATATGCTCGATTACGGGCTGGACGTGCAGGAAGCCATCGACCTCGCCCGGCTGTTCCCGCGTTTGGGTCGCGTGCAATGCGAACGCGGCATTCCGCCGGATATTCGCACCGCACTGGCGGCGATGGGGCATGACATTGAGATGATCGGAAAGCCGCATGGCGGTGGGCAGGCGATCTATATCGACCATGCGCGCGGCGTGCTGATTGGCGGTTCCGATCCACGCAAGGACGGGTTGGCGCTGGGTTACTGAGGGAGAAACACCAATGAAATACTATACGTCGATTGGCCCCAATCCGCGCGTGGTCTCGCTGTTCATGGTCGAGCGCGGCATTCAGCCGGAGATCGTCAAGGTTGATCTGCGCGGCGGCGAGAACCGGGGCGAGGCGTATATGCGCATCAACCCGACCGGCACGCTGCCCGCCTTGGTGCTGGATGACGGCACGATGATCGCCGAGGTGACGGCGATGTGTGAGTATCTGGACGAGATCACCCCCGGCGCGTCGCTGATCGGCAGCACGGCGCTGGAGCGCGCCGAGACGCGGATGTGGACGCGGCGGATTGATCTGACCATCGCCGAACCGTTGACCAACGGCTATCGCTTCGGCGAGGGGCTGCCGTTGTTCCAGAGCCGTCTGCGCTGCATTCCTGAGGCGTCGGACGGCCTGAAGACCATCGCGCGGGAGAAGACGGCGTGGCTGGATGCGCAGATGACGGGGCGAAGCTGGATTTGCGGTGAGCGCTTCACGCTGGCCGATATCTTCCTGTTCGCGTTCCTGGAATTCGGCACCAAGATTGGTCAGCCGTTTGATACGGGGTTGCCGTGGATCCCTGCTTGGTACGCGCGGGTGGCGGCGCGGTTTGCGAAGTAGGGCGTGTCAGGCGAGCCGGATATCACCCGGATAGCGCGCCACCAACGGGTCTGACGTGATCAGCGTCAGACCTTCCAGCTTGGCTTGTGCGACCAATAATCGGTCGAACAGGTCTTTGTGAACTGGCGGCAGATCGGCGACGGCAGCGGTGTGAGCACTGGTGATGCCGATGTCATGATATCCGGCAGCCAGCAGCCCACGATGCAGAATTTGGGCATCGACCTGGAAATCTGGCCGCCCAAGTGATGTCTTGATTGCCACCTCCCAGATCGAAGCGGGGCTGAAGGCAACTCGGTGTTTCGGATTGGTCAGAATATCGCGCGCCAATTTGGGCAGGCGATCTGGCTCGGCTGCTGCCCAGAGCAGCAGATGCGTGTCGAACAGAAAGCTCATCCGCCGAACAGCGATGCGATCTCCGCCTCACCAAGGCGGTCGAAATCGTCCGGCACGCTGAACGCCCCGGCGAGGAAACCGATGCGCGGTGATGCCTCCTGCGGCTCCAGCGCCGACACCTTCACCAGCGGCTTGCCCGCCTTGGCGATGATGAACGACTCACCACGCATCGCGCCCTCAATCAGGCGTGAGAGATGCGTCTTGGCTTCGTGGATGTTGACGGTCTGCATGGATGTCACCTAAACTTAGTCCATTCAACTTAGTTTAGTTTGAGGTGGAATTCAATCATCCCCCCACAAACGCATTAAACGCGATCAGCGTGTACGTGTCGGCGACACCCGGCAGCGTCTGCACACGCTCGGTGACGAACAGGCCGGTGTCCTGCTCGGGGGAGAGGTAGAATTTCGCCAGAAGATCGTATTGGCCGGAGGTGGAATACAGCTCCGACAGTTCCTCGATCGCATCCTGTGCGAGGCTGGCCACTTTGTAGGCTTGGCCCATCTGACATTTGATCTGCACAAAGATCGCTCGCATCGCTTGGCACTCCATCGTTTGGCGGAACTCTGCCACGAACCACAGGCGCGCCACAAACCGTTGCGTCGGGTGGGCATCGGGGTAGCATGTTCGCGATCTCAACGGGGGAATTGCCGACATGGCCACCAAGCGCGCCCATAAGCCGAAATCCAGTGTCGAGCCGCGCTCGGGCGGGCGGGTGCTGGCCGATGCGCTGGTGGCACAGGGAATTGATCATGTGTTCGCCGTGCCGGGCGAATCCTATCTGGATGTGCTCGACGGCCTGTATGCCGTGCGCAACTCGCTGCATCTCGTCACCTGCCGGTTTGAGGCGGGGGCGGTGAATATGGCGGAAGCATATGGCAAGCTGCATGGTCGCCCGGCGGCGGCGTTCGTCACCCGTGGCCCTGGTGCGTGCCATGCCTCCATCGGCGTGCACATCGCCCATCAGGACAGCACGCCGCTGCTGCTGTTCGTGGGGCAGATTCCGTTCAACGAGACGGATCGCGAGAGCTTCCAGGAAGTTGATTACCGCAAGATGTTCGCGCCCTTGGCCAAATGGGTGACGCAGATTGATGACGCATCGCGGATTCCCGAACTCGTCGCCCATGCGGTGGATGTGGCGACGTCTGGCCGCCCCGGCCCGGTGGTGATCGCGCTGTCGGAGGAGATGCAGAAGCATATTGTGACGGTGCCGGACATCACCCCCGCTTATGTCTCACGCCCGCATCCCGATCCGGCGGCGATGGAGGAGATGGCGAAGCTGCTGAAGAAGGCCTCCAAGCCGCTGGCCATTGTCGGCGGTGGCTGGAGCGATGCGGGACGGGCGGCGATTGGCAAGTTCCTGCGCGCGCATAATATTCCAACTGCGGTCAGCTTCCGTCGCCAGTCTTTCTATGACGGGCAGGCCGAGAATTTCGTCGGCGATATCGGTGTGGGGTCTGACCCGGCGTTGATTGCCAAGGCCAAGGAATCCGATCTGATTCTGGCCCTCGGCACGCGACTGGGGGAGGCGGTGAGCCAGGGCTACACGCTGTTCGATTTCGCCGGTGCGACGCCGATTGTGCATGTCTATCCGGAAGCCTCGGAGATTGGCCGCGTCTTCCGTCCGGCGTTGGGGATTGCCTCTGACCTGAACGCATTTGCGGCGGCAGCGGTGAAGCTGAAGCCGGGCAAATGCGATTGGGCGGATTGGACGCAAGAGCTGCGCGCGTTGCGTCTGAAGGGCTGCGAGGTGCCGAACTATGACGGCCCGCTGAACGTGGCGCAGGTGATGCGCGATTTGGAAGCGGTGCTGGAGCCGGATGCGCTGCTGACCTGCGACGCCGGCAATTTCGCCACATGGCCGCAGCGTTTCCTCAATTTGCAGAACGATCAACGCTATTTCGGCCCGACCAATGGCGCGATGGGCTACGGCGTGCCGGCGGCGATTGGTCTGAAGATTGCGCATCCTGAGCGTCAGGTGGTGGCGTTTGTCGGCGATGGCGGTTTTCTGATGACCGGCCAGGAATTGGCGACGGCGTTCCATCATGCGGTGGACCCGATTGTGATCGTGTTCAACAACTCGATGTACGGCACGATCCGCATGTATCAGGAACGCACCTTCCCTGGCCGTGTTTCGGGCACGTCGCTGACCAACCCGGATTTCGCCCGCTTCATCGAGAGCTTCGGTGGGCATGGCGAGGTGGTGAACAGCACGGAGGAATTCCTGCCGGCGTTCCGCAGGGCGGCCAAGAGCGGCAAGCCGAGTGTGATCGAGCTGCGGCAGAACCCGGAGCAGATCACCTCACGCGCGACGATTACGCAATTGCGGGCGGCGGGGGCGGCCAATCCGGGGGCGGCGAAGCATCCGGTGGCGGTGGCGGCTCCGGCGGTGGCGCGCAAAGAGGGGAAGAAGCGGAAGGGGCGGTGATTGGCCGTTGTTATTTCGTCATTGCGGGGCGCTTGAGTGACGAAGCAATCCATCGAGACCCGAGGCGGCATTTCGGTGGATTGCTTCGGAGCACGCGCTTCTCGCAATGACGGGTGGGGTGGGGTTTTAGGATAATGTTCCTTGCATCTGGCCACTGGCTGTGGCGCATAATGGTGGATGGATTCCACCCCCTCCCACTCACCGCCTGACGCGATCACCGCAAGCCTGCGGTTGATCCTGCGTGGCATGATGGCGGCGTTGGGGGTGTGGCGGTTGGATGCCGGGCGTGCGGTGCTGCTCTATGGCCGGATCGGCGCAATCGCAGGGCGGATTGAGCGGTTGCTGAGCCGGTTTCGCGCCGGTCGGCTGTGGCGGGTGCTGGATCGGACACGGCGGTCAGGGCCGTGTGGTCGCAAGGCGGGGCGTGGACCCGCCCTATCGCGCAAATTCGGTTGGCTGGTGCAGGCGGGCGGGCATCAGGCGGCGTCGTTCGGCACGCAGTTGAACGCCATGCTGAACGAACCCGAGATGATCGCATTGTTGGCAGACTCGCCGCAGGCCGGGCGCGTGCTGCGGCCTTTGTGTCGGGCGTTGGCGGTGGAATTGCCGGGCAGCCCAGAGCGGCCTCGGCCGGTGTCTGCAGGCATCCGCAAACGTCGTGCGCGTCCGAAGCCGGAGCCGTTCAAAATCCCGTTGCCGCGCGGCGTGCTGACGGCCGCGCGACGGCAAGGTTTTGGAAAACTCTGTTGAGGCCGGGCGGGGAGATGCGGTCTTATTGTTCCGGATAGTTATCAAGATGGGGTGCCTTGCGGCATTCCACCCTACGCTTTGTTCACCGCCGCCTCATACGCTGCCGCCACGCCGATCGCGCCCGGGTCGGCAAAGGGCAGCAATTGGGCCATCACCACGCCGCAGGTGCCACGGGTGAGGTCCATCCAGTAATAGGAATTGTTGATCCCCGCCCAACAATGGCTGAACGCGCTGCGGCCTTGCGGGGTGGGTTGGGTGTTCATCAGGAAGCCGAGGCTCCAACTCGCCGGAACCCCGGCGAACAGGTCGCAGTCATTCGAGCGTGGATCGACGCTGCGCAGCACGCCCACTTCGGGGGCAGCAGGCAGTTGCGGGCGCAGGAATTCCGCCTGAAGCGCGGGCGGCAGCAAATCGCCGCGCATGACGGCTTGCAGGAAGAGAAGGTAATCCGGGGCAGTGGAGAACAAATTGCCGCCGCCATAGACGAAGGGCAGGCTGGTGGGCACCGGCACATCCATCGGCGTGATCAGCCCATTCGCCCCGCGTTTGCCGAGCGGGATCAGGCGCGAGACGTGTTCGGGGCCGGGCAGGAAGGAGGTGTCAGCCATTTCCAGCGGGATGGTGATCTCATCGGCCACCACTTCGGCCAGCGGACGGCCCGCCGCGCGTTCGATGGCAAGGCCTGCGATTTCGATGTTGATGCCGTAATTCCAGCGCGTGCCGGGCTCGAACAGCAGTGGATAGCTGCGCAATTCCTCCGCATTGGCGGGCATGCGGCCACGACCGAGGAGTTTCAGATAGCGCTGAACATCGGGGCTCCAAGTGTCATAGGCAAAGCCCGCGCTGTGGGTGAGCAAATGGCGCAGCGTGATCGGGCGCTCAGCTTCGTGCAGGATCGGCTCCCCGGTTTCGGCAAAACCAGTGATGATCGAGGGCGAGGTGAGTTCCGGGATGAGGCGAGAGATTGGCTCATCCAGCGTCAACATCTCCTGCGCCACCAGACGCAAGGCGGTGGCGGCGACGATAGCCTTGGTCATCGACGCGATGCGACCGACGCTGTTGAGGGTCATCGGCGCATCGCCGCGCAGGCCGTAAGCCCCGCTGTGCAGAATGCTGTCAGCGGTGCCGGAAATGACGGCAACACCAGGAATGCCCGCGGCAAGGCGGGCGGCTTCAACGCGAGAATCGATCACAGGAACTGTGCTCCGGCTTCAGTGGCAAACCGGTCGGGTGGGCCTTCCCACACGAAACGGCCATGTTCCAGAACATATACCCGATCCGCATGCGGCAAAGCGAAGGTGACGTTCTGTTCACCCAGGAGGACGGTGATGTCGGTGGTTTGCCGCAAGGTTTCTAAGGCTTTGGAGAGCTGTTCGAGAATGACCGGGGCGAGGCCGAGTGTGGGTTCATCAAGGATCAGCAAACGCGGCTTCATCATCAGGGCGCGGGCGATGGTGAGCATTTGCTGTTCGCCGCCGGACAAGGTGCGGGCGTCTTGGCCGGCCCGGGTTTTCAGAATGGGAAACAGATCAAGCAGCCATTCCAGCCGCTGATGGGCTTCCTCGGTGGGCAGATGATGGCCACCGAGATCGAGATTTTCCCGCACCGACATCTCGCCGAACAATTCCCGGCTTTCCGGGCATTGCACGATGCCACCCCGCGCGATTTGGCCAGCGGTTTTGCCGTCCAGATCCGCACCGTCGAACGCCACCACGCCGGTGCTCGGCACCAGTGCGGAGATGGCGTTGAACAGAGTGGTTTTGCCGGCACCGTTCAAGCCGACAACGGAGACAAACTCGCCCTTGCCGACATGGAGTGACACATCATCCAGCGCCTGTGCCTTGCCATAGAACACCGAGACGTTTTCGACGCGCAGCAACTCGTCGCGCACTTCCGGCGCTTCCGGGCGCGCGGCATGGCCGATGGCGCCGCCGAGATAGACGCGGCGCACGGTCTCGTTGCGCATCACATCCTCAGCGCTGCCCTGGGTGATGAACTCACCCAGATACATCGCCAGAATGCGATCCGACAGATTGGCCACACCTTTGACGTTGTGATCGACCAGCAGCACCGCATGGCCCTCTTCGCGGAAGGAGGCGATGAGGTTGGAAAAATCGGCGACTTCCGGGGCGGTCAGGCCTGCGAAGGGCTCATCGACGAGAACGACTTTGGGGTTGCGGGCAATCGCGCGCGCCAGTTCCAGCCGTCGCAGATCGGCAAAGGGCAAGGTGCCGGGCAGGCGGTTGACGACGTGATCCAGACGCACGCGGCGGGCAATCTCATGCGCGCGCTCTTCCACATGGGCTGCGGCGAAGAGTTGCAGCAGCGAGTCGGGCAGCAAAGCGAGCTTGATGTTCTCCAGCACGGTTTGCCGATGCAGCGGGCGCGAATGCTGGAAGACGATGCCGACACCTTTGCGGGCGATTTGATGGGACGGCAGGCCTGCGACCTCCTCGCCATCGATTTTCACGCTGCCGGCATTGGGGCGCTCAATGCCCATGATGAGCTTCATCACGGTGGATTTGCCCGAGCCATTCGGCCCGATGAGTCCCAGGATCTCGCCACCTTGAATGGTGAGATGCATGTCTTTCACGGCCACCAGCCCGCCGAAACGCTTGGTGAGGCCGGTGACTTCGAGAAGGTTTGTCATGTGTTATCGCTTCTCGCCATGCAGCAGAGCGCCGAGGAAACCACCCGGCACAAACATAATCGTCACCAGCGCAATCGCCGAGACAACAAAGGTGGAGGCCTCGCCGAGCGGTCGCAGCATTTCGCCCATGCCGATCAGGAACACAGCGCCCAACGCCGCCCCCAGAATGGTTCGCCTGCCACCGAGCACGGCGGCGATGATCACCTGCACGCCGACGGCGATATCGACCACGGTGCCGACCGAGACGGTGCCCTCGTAGAAAATCAGCATCGCGCCCGACAGGCCGGAGAACAAAGCCGAGATGCAGAAGGCGGCCAGCTTGTGCTTGGTCACGTTGAAGCCCAGCGCGCCCGCCTGCACCGCATCCTGCCCGGATGCCTGCAAAATCAGCCCCACCGCCGAGCGCGACAGCCCGAACAGGATCAGGCCGGACACACCCATGAAAGCGAGGGCAATCCAGTAATTGCTACCGTCATCGACAGCCAGCACATCAGGCAAATCGAGTCCGATTTCACCACCGGTAATGCCCGCGAACAGCACGATAAAGTTTTGCAGCATGAGCACCGCCACCAGCGTGACGAGGCCGAAATACGGCCCCTTCAGCCGCAAGGCAGGCACCGCCAGCAACAGGCCCGCGATGATGCTCATCGCCCCGCCCGAGATCACACAGGCCCAGATCGGCCAGGTATAGTAATGGTTCAGCAGGCCCGCCGTGTAGGCACCCACGCCGATCAGAAAGCTTGGGCCGAAGTTCACCTCACCCGCGAAGCCAAACAGCAGATCCCACGACATCGCAAACACGGCTGTGTAATAGCCCAGCGTGAGCAGACCGAGGATGTAGCCGGAGACGCCGAAGGGCAGCAGCGCCAGCAGGAGCAGAATGCCCACCAGCGAAGGGAATGTCTTTGATTTCAACATCAGCGTCGCCCCATCAAGCCTTGCGGGCGGATATAGACCACCAGCACAAGCAGCAGCAGAACCGGCACGGTGCGGATCGAGGGTGCCCCGGAATAGGCGGTGATGGTCTCCAAATAGCCCACCACATAAGCACCGATCAGCGAGCCGGTGACGGAGCCAAGGCCACCAAGGACGACAATGGAGAACGCACTCGCCGTCAGCTGACCCACATTGTCCGACGACACGCCAAGGAACGAGCCGAGCAGCACGCCGGCCACACCGGCCAGCAGCCCATACAGCGCCCAGACCCAGAAATAGATCGTCGGCAGTTCAAATCCGAGCAGGGTCAAGCCGCGCGGATTGATCGAGGCGGCGAGCAACACCTTGCCGGCTTTGGTGCGGTTGACCAGCAGCCAAAGCAGCCCGATGGCCGCCCAGGAGATCAATGCCGTCAGAATTTCCTGCGTCGGCGTGCGCACGCCGAAAATATCGACCACGCCTGCAATCAGCGGACGCACAGTCTTGGGGTTGGAGGTGAACAGATAGGCCAATGCCTCCTGCACCATGATGCCCCAGAGCAGCGTGCCGGTGAGCACGAAAATTTCCTTCTCCTCCCGCGCGATGCGGCTGGAGGTTTGGATCGGACGAACCACCAGCGTGTAGGTGATCAGCGCAAGCGCCACCCCCACCGCCACACCGCCCGCCGCCCCACCGACGGCACCGAAGCCGAGATCACCGGCCATCGCCCAAGCGCCGATGGCAGCCGCGACCATGATCGAGCCATGCGAGAGGTTCAGCACGCCAGAGACGCCAAAGATCAGCGTAAAGCCGATGGCCCCCACGCCGTACAGGCTGCTGATCGCAAAGCCATCGACCAGAATTTGGAGAAATTTCATTTAGGTACTTCGCAATTCAGGCAACGAAACGGCAAAAAATTCGTCATTGCGCGCCAAGCGAAGCACCCCAGGAACCATAGGCCGGGCAAATGGCCCCTGGGGTGCTTCGTCGCTTATGCTCCTCGCAATGACGATCCCAGGTCAGTTCCCGCCGGTCTTCACAAAAGCCGGGAACTTGATCTTGGCGTTGGCGATGTCGTTCGGCCAGACCGTCACCTGCTTGCCAGCCTGCCACTGCACCAGCATACCGCCGATATATTCGGGGCTGACTTTGATGGCGTGGGTGAACTCGCTGTCGCGGCCGTAGAATTCCACCTTGCCGATGGTGCCGACAAAGGAGGTCTTCTCCAGCGCATCGACCATCTTGTCCGGGTCGGTGCTGCCGGCGCGCTTGATGGCGTCGGCGATGTAATACACCTCGTCATAAGTGGTGTAGCCGCAATACGCTGGCGTGATGTTGTAGCGCTTCTCATATGCCTTCACGAAAGGCAGCGTCTTGGGCGTCACACCCACGTCTGGGGCGGAGATCGTCTGATAGATCACGCCCTCGGCAGCCCCGTTGGTGTCTTTGTAGAAAGTGGAGGAGGTGGCCTGCGAGGAGATGCCGATCATCGGAATCGGCACTTGCTGGTCATGCCACTGCACGGTCGGCTGCACGCCGATATGCGAAATGCCCGTCACCATCACATCCGGCTTCTCACCTTCGATCTTATTGAAGATCGGTGTGAAATCGGTGGTGTCCGGCGACATGCGGATATGGTCGATGACATTGATGCCGATTTTCGGCAGGCATTTCAGATATTCTTCGTCCAGCGGGATCGTCCAGGCGGCATCCTCGCTGACCACCACAGCCTTCTTCCAGCCCAGATTCGGGGCAATCGCCTTCATGCCGTCGCAGACGGAATCAGACAGGAAGGTCGAGGCCATATAGCCGTGGAACGTGTATTTGTTGGCGGCATAATCCTCGTGAATGCGATGCGAAATCACGTCCGACGCGGCGCCCGGGGTGATCATTGGCATCTTCAGACGACCCGACCACGGCTCCAGCGCCAGCACCACTTCCGAGACATAGCTGGCGATGACGGCGCTCACATGGTCCTGGCTGGAAGCCCGCTGGAAGGCGCGCACGGCATCGGCGGCCGAGTTGTGATCGTCGTATTCGACAATCTCGATCATCCGGCCATTCACACCACCGGCGGCGTTGATTTCATCAGCTGCCAGTTTGGCTGCATTCGGGATGGCAGCGCCGCTGATCGAGCTTGCTTCGGCAATCACGCCGATCTTGATCGGGTCTGCGGCCATTGCAGGTGCGGCAAGCCCCGCCCCAACCGATGCCGCCAACAACAGTCGCACAGATGCTTTCATGATCGCCCCCAAATTGTCCTCCCGCTTGGCGCGGGTATGCCGAAATGAGGACAGAGATTGGCGCGGAAGGCAAGCGGTGTTGGGCGAGGTTTCAGCTTTCTAATGCGCCCCCACCGCTCCACCCGGACCGCCCGGCTTGCGCAGCAGAAGCGTCAGCGGCACGGCAAAGAAATAGATCACAGCGATGAGCAGAAATACGTCGTTATACGTCATCGTCAGCGACTCGCGTTGTACCATCAGCGACAATTTCTTCAGCACCGCCAGTTGGGTGCTCTCGCCGAAAGCCGGATGCAGCATCTGCGTCATGCCCATCATGGTGTTGCCCACCGCTGAGCGTGCCCACGTTACTTGCTCGCTGAGATGCAGCGTGTGCACCCGCTCGCGGGCGGTCGCCACCGTGTTGATCGCGGCAAGCCCGATAGCACCGCCGAGATTGCGCATCAGATTGTAGAGCCCGGATGCATTCTTCAATTGTGAGGGCGGCAGCGTGCCGAGGGCCAATTGGTTCACCGGCAGCATGCACAGCATCGTGCCCGCGCCGCGCAATGCCTGCGGCAATGCCAGTTCCCAGAACGCGCTCTGATTGGTCAGCTTGCCGAGCAGATAGATCGACACGCCCACCATGATCATCCCCGCTGTCAGCATCCGGCGCAGATCGAGAATGCCGGATAGGCGGCCGATGATCGGGGCGGAGGCGAACATCGCAGCCCCGGTGATGAACATCGTCTCACCGATTTGCATCGAGTTGTAGCCACGCACCCGGCCGAGAAACAGCGGGATGACATAGACTGAGCCGTACAGCCCGATGCCGACGAGGAAGCTGAACAGGCAGCCAAAGGCGAAATTGGCATTGCGGAAGGCGCGTAAATCCACCAGCGGCTCGGGTCTGCTCAACATGCGCCAGAAGAACAGCACGCTGGCCAGCACCGTGACGATGCCGAGGTCGCGCACCAATGCATCGGCAAACCAGTCATTGCGGTTGCCCTCTTCCAGCACATATTCCAGCGAGCCCAGGAAGGCGGCCAGAAAGATCAGGCCGAGCAGGTCGAAATGCTTGGCCAAAGCCGGGTTGGCGCGATCGATATCCAGAAAGCTCCAGACATTGAACGCCACCAGGGCGCCCACCGGCACGTTGATCAGGAACAGCCAGTGCCAGCTGAATTCCTGCGTCAGCCAGCCGCCCAAGGTGGGGCCAATGGTGGGGGCGAGGGTTGCGGTCAGGCCGATGAGGATGGAAATCTGCGCACGCTTCTTGCCGGGGAACAGCAAGAAGGAGGTGGCAAACACCGTTGGGATCATCGCGCCGCCGATAAAGCCCTGCATCGCGCGGAAGACCACCATCGTCGTCAAATTATCGGCCATCGCACAGGCGAAGGAGCAAACGGTGAAGCCCACCGCCGAGATGGTGAATAAGGTGCGGGTGGACCACAGCCGCGACAGCCAGCCGGAGAGCGGGATCATCACGATCTCGGCGATCAGATAGGAGGTCTGCACGCGGGAGACCTCATCGGGGCTGGCCGATAAGCCCGCCTGGATTTCAGAGATCGAGGCAGAGACGATCTGAATGTCCAAGATCGCCATGAACATGCCGAGCACCATCGACATGAACCCAACCCATTCCCGCCAAGTGAGTGGCTTCTCGCCCATCACATGCGCCCCCGGCATGGCCATGCTCAGTTACGCCCCAGCCGCGCCAAGGCCGAGCCGATCACGCCCAGGCGCTTCGGATGACCAGCCCGCGTGTCCACCTCAGCGACCACCGACAGCCCGGCACGCAGCCATGGCGCTTTGGCGGCTTCTTCAGGGGAAATCACCAGCTTGGTCGGCACGCGCTGCACCACTTTGGTGAAATTGCCCGTCGCGTTCTCGGGCGGCAGCAGAGAGAACAGCGCGCCGGTGGCAGGTGCGATGCTGTCCAGCTTGGCGATCACCGGATGGTCAGGGTCGATATCAGCGGTCAGCTCGACATCCTGGCCCGGCTGCATATGGGTGAGCTGGGTTTCCTTGAAATTCGCCACCACATAGAGCGTCTGCGGGGTGAGGGCGAGGAGCTGTTGGCCAGGGGCGACATACATGCCCACCCGCACCGCCTTATTGCCCACAATGCCGTCATTCGGCGCGCGGGTGACGGTGTAGGCCAGATTGACCTCGGCAATATGCGCCTGTGCCTCAGCCGTCACCCGGCGCGCCTGGGCGGCGGCCAGATTGGCTTGAGCCACCGACAGACCCTGCACCGCTGAGTCGCGCTGGGCGATGGCGGTGGCGGCGGCGGCATCGGCTTTGAGGTGGTCAGCGCGGGCTTGGTCGTCTGCTTGATGTGAGGTCCAGCCTCCGCCCACCAAGGCCTGCGAGCGCACGGCATCGGCCCCGGCGCGATCCTGCTCCGCACGGGCGGCGGCGATGCCGGCGTCGGCAGAGGCGATCACCGCCTGTTGCTGCGCCAGTTGGCGCTCGGCGACGACAATCGCCTGCGTCGCTTCCGCCACCAGCGCGCGGGCTTGATCGAGCTGCGCTTGCCGGTCGGCGGGATCAAGCGTCCACAGCACGTCACCAGCCTTGACCGCCTGATTGTCGGCCACGTTCACGCTGGCGACGATACCGTCGATGCGCGGGCCGAGGACGACGATGTCGGACTGCACATAAGCGTTGTCGGTGCTCTGAATATACAGCCCCTCGGTGAACCACCAATTGGCGGCAACGGCGGCCCCTACCAGGACGGCAACCAGTGCCACGCCGCGCAGCAGCTTCCTGCGCGAGGGGGCTTCGGCCGCACTGCTCGCTGTGCTGTGAGCGAGCGTCGTCTTGTCCGTCACGGCATTCATCGTGGCCATCCTGGGTAAACCAAACAGTTCAGTTTACCCTACATAGCGCAGCGCAGTATGACGTCAAGGCTGAACTGAACTGTTCAGTTTACCCTTGACCACGAGAGCAGCAATGCGCAGATAGGTGGCATGAGTGAAACTATGTGCGCCTGCCCAGAACCAATTCATGACGTCTCGCCGAAGCGCCGACAGATCAGCGCGGCTGCGGAATCGCTGTTCCTGTCGCATGGTTATGGCGCGGTGAGCATGGATCAGGTGGCGCGCACCGCCAATGTGTCCAAGGCGACACTCTATGCGCATTTCGCCTCCAAGGAGGCGCTGTTTGCCACCATCATGCAGGATAAGGGGCTTCAGACGCCGTTCTATGAGGGGATGTTCCCCGACATGGTGGCCGATCTGCGTGTGCATCTGGAAATGATGGGGGAGCGCCTGCTGCGTTTCATGTTGCGTGACCGCACCTTGGCAATCTACCGCATGGCGCTGGCCGAAGCGGCGCGTTTCCCGGAATTGGGGCGCACCTTCTACGCCAATGGCCCTTGCAGCATGCGTGAGCGCTTCGTGGCATGGTTGGGCGTGTTGCAGGCGGCGGGAGTGGTGCAGGTGGCCGAGGATGATCGCGGCATCGCCGCCGACCAGTTCATGGCGCTGATGCGTTCGGGCGTGTTCCTCCGCCGTAGCCTCTCAGTGCTGCCGGAACCGAGCGAGGCGGAAATCCAACGCTCGGTGCAGGCGGCGGTGCGGACGTGGCTGATGGCGTTCGGCGTGAAAGCGTAACGCGCGGCTAACTCTTGCTGCCCGCGGTGGCAGACGGAGCAGTGCCGGTGGCTTTCGCCTTCTCGGCACGTTCACGGGCGAATTCGTTGTAGATGTCCTGTGCGGTGACGAAGCCCTTGTGGTTGGCATCCATCTTGTCAAAGCGCCGCACCACCGCTGTCCATTTCGCCTCCTTGGCCTGATCGAGCGTCAGATGCCCATCATGCGTGGTGTTGGCGCTGTCGAAATGCTCGCGGAAGGTCTGGCGCGGCGGTTTGGCCGGGGCGGCAGGGGAAGCCGCCGGTGCCGTCTGGGCGAAGGCGGTCAGCGGCAGCAGCATGGCTGCAAGAAGGATGGCAAGACGCATGGGACTCTCCTGACGGGACAGCCCACAGCATGACGCGGCCCCGCCAGCCGCGCGTGAACGCAGCGGGCGAGGTGCGACAATCCGGCGTCAAGCCGCGAGAATAGTGCGGAAAATCTCCGCTGCCTCGGCGATTTCGGCAGCGTTGACGTCCAGATGCGTGCAGGCGCGCAGTCGGTGAGGACCCATGGCCGAGATCATCACGCCCTGATAGCGCAAAGCCTGCGCCAAATCCCCGGCGGTGCGACCGGTGCCGGTGGTGTCGAGGAAGACGAGGTTGGTCTGCGGCGTCTCCACCGTGATCCCCGGCAGCGCGGCAAAGAGTTGGGCGAGTTGGGCAGCATTGGCGTGGTCATCGGCCAGACGCTCGACATGATGTTCCAGCGCATACAGACACGCCGCCGCATCCATCCCGGCCTGCCGCAACGCGCCGCCCATACGCTGCTTCCAGCGCCACGCCTTATCGATAAACGCCGCCGAACCGCACAGCACGGCCCCGAGTGGCGCACCCAATCCCTTGGTAAAATCAAGCCAGACCGAATCATAGCCCGCCGTCATATCGTCTGCCGAGACCCCACTCGCCACCACGGCGTTGAGCAGGCGTGCGCCGTCCATATGAGTGGCCATGCCGTGGCTATGTGCCACCTCGGCCACTGCGGTGAGATCAGCCAGCGACCAGATGGTGCCGCCGCCAAGATTGGCGGTCTGCTCAACGGCCACCAGCGTCTGCGGTGGGGTGTGGCGTGAGGGGGAGGTGATGGCGGCCTTCAGCGTCTCGACGGAGAATTGCCCGCCCGCGCCCTCCAACGGCATCACCTGTGCGCCCGACAACGCCGCCGTGCCGCCGCCTTCGCTGGTCAGCAAATGGGCGGTGCGATGGGCGAGCACGGTGTCGCCGCGCGTGCAATGCACCAGCAGTGAAATCTGATTGCACATCGTCCCACTCGGCAGAAACATCGCTGCTTGCTTGCCGAGAAGATCGGCCATCCGCGTGCACAGGGCGTTGACGGTGGGATCGAGGCCGGATTGCTCGTCACCGATATCGGCCTCCATCATCGCCTGTTTCATCGCAAGCGTTGGGCGGGTCTGGGTGTCTGAATAAAGGTTGACGCGCACGGGTGGCATATCGGGCGAGGGGCGCGGCGGGGCGAGCACCATGAGAGTTCAGCCTTGTGGTTATGGTGACTGGTCAGGCAACCGCATCGCGCAGATGCAGTTTGATGGTTTCGGCGGCGACGGCAAAATCGCCCTCGGCCCCTTCGCCAGCTTCGCGTGCGGCGTCGATCTCTCCGGCGCGGGCGTGGCGAATGATGCGGCGCATGCGGGCGTCAAAAGCCGCCAGACCGTAGGAGGCCGCCATGCCGCCCAGCGCGTGCGCGGCCATTTCGATCGGCTTATGCTCGCCCCCGGCCAAGGCGGTCTTGAGGGCAGGCAGGCGCTGGCGGATATCGTCCAGGCATTGATCGACCAGCGACATCACCACGGCAGGCGGCAGACCCTGGCGCAATTCGCCCAGGCGTGCGTCATCGATCACATCGGGGCTGTCATTGGCGGCCAGCGCCACCGGCGCTTCGGCAAAGCGCGCCATGCGGGTGGGGCTGCCGACATAGGAATTGACCAATTCGAACAGCGCCGCCGGACGGATTGGCTTGCCCAGCATGTCATCCATCCCGGCGGCAATGCAGCGTGTGCGGTCGTCCGACGAGGTGGTGGCGGTCAGTGCTACAATCGGCAGGCGCGAGGCCAGACCCGGCAATGCTCTGATGCGACGGGTGGCTTCCAGCCCGTCCATCTCGGGCATGATCAAATCCATGAACACCAGATCATAGGGCATACTCTGCACCATCGCGATGCCCGCCGGCCCCGATTCCGCAACATCCACCCGGAAGCCCTCGCGCCGCAGCAGCGTGGCGGCGACGAGGTGGTTGGCGGGGATGTCTTCCACAATCAGGATGCGCGCGCGCGGGCGCTGCATCAGCGAGATCGCGTTGGCCTGCGGCATGGCGTTGCGGGCCGGTGCGACGGCGGCTTCGAGCGGCAGGGTGAACCAAAATTCGTTGCCGCCGCTGGGGGCGGCGCGCAGCCCAAGCTCGCCGCCCATCGCCCGTGTCAGCCGCTCACAAATCGCCAAGCCTAACCCGGTGCCGGGCGAGCCGGAACTGCGGGCATTGCTCAGGCGGGAGAACGGCACGAACAGCTTGCTCGCCTCGTCGGGCGGAATCGCCGGGCCTTGATCCCGCACCAGCACCTGCAACATCGGCTTCATGCCACCGGCCAGCTTCATCTCCGCCCGGATCGTCACCGCGCCGGGGGAGGAGAATTTGGCGGCGTTGGACACCAGATTCATCAAAATCTGCCGCAACCGGCCTGAATCGCTGCGGATTTGACGTGGCAATTCGGGTGCGATGTCCAGCACGATGCGAATGCCGCGCTTGGTCGCCCCCGGCTGGAACATCGCCCGCACCCCCTCCATCAGCGAGGTGGGTTCGAACACTGTCGGGCGCAGCTGCACCTTTCCCGCTTCGGCATTGGAAAGTTCGAGGATGTCGTTGACCAGTTCCATCAACGCCTCCCCGGCCTCCCGCGCGGTATTGGCCAAGCGGCGCTGGGCGGAGGAGAGTTCGGATTCGTCGAGCAGACCGAGGCAATTGATCACTGCGTTGAGCGGTGTGCGGATCTCGTGGCTGACGATGGCAACGAAGCGCGATTTCTGTTCGGTGGCTTCCTCGGCAATACGCTGCGCCTCGCGCATCGCCCCTTCGGCCTGTTTGCGGGCGCTGATGTCGATATACAGCGTCACCAAGCCGCCATCGGGCATGCGCGAGCGGCGCAGTTCAATCGTCGAGCCATCCGGGCGCAGGCGCTCGACGGTGCTGTTGCCGCGTATGCTGCGCATCGCCGCCATTCGGCGCAGAACGTCGAATTCGACATCAACCTGACCGAATTCGCCGCTATTGGCCTGATAGCGCAGCACTTCCTCGATATTCAGCCCCACGCGCAGCATGTTGCGCGGAATGCCGACGCGCTCGGGGAAGCGATCGTTCCAATTGACCAGCCGCAAATCCGCATCGAGCATCATCACGCCGTCGGTCATCCCGGCCAGCGTGGCCTCGATTTCCGCACTCTTGCGTTCGGAATTCGATTTCGCCATCGCCAGCTCGCCATAGGCGCTCTCGATCAGATTGCGATCTTCCGACAGGCGTTCCTCGCGTTTGCGGGCGGAATCAACCTGCCGGATCACCAGCAGCGCACCGAGGGCGAGCAGCGTGGAGACGACTGCGGCGAAGATCTTCACCGCCTCCGACCGATTCAGCGTCTGCGCCAAAGCTTCCTCGCGCCCGACGCCGATCAGCAGCACCAGATCAAGATCATATAGCCGCGAGAAATAGACGTCGCGATCAACGTCATCGCGCAGCAATTTGCCGCTCCAGGCGCCGTCATGTGTCGCCGCTGCGCTGTCGAAGATCGACAGCACCTGATCACGATCCGGCTCGCTGATTTCGGTGGTGGGCAACAGGATGCGTGCACCGCCGCTTTTGCGCATCAGCGCGATGATGCCGTGTTGCCCAAGTTGCCAATTCGGCAAATCGTTCATCCCGCGCCACGGATCGAAATCGATCAGCAGCGTGCCGGCCTCGGTGCCGTCCGGCCAGTGCAGCGTGCGGCTGAGCACGACTTCACCCGGACTGGTGCCCAAGCCGATGGCCCCGTCTTTGCCGAATGGGTGCATGGAGCGGGCGAAATCAACAAAGCGACCGTCGCGGGCGAGGCTGCGTCCGACCAGCGTCGGGTCGGTGGCGGTGCGCACCCGACCGGTGACGTCGATCTGCATCATCTGCAAATTGGGGTCCAGATCGCTGCCATGGCGAAGCGACCACGGCCCGGCATTGAACGCACCCGGATCTTGCTCCCAATTATCGGCGGCCTCGTTGAGCAGCGCCTGACCGCGCTGGGTGGATTGCTGCATCTGCCACTGCACAGAGCTGGACAGATTGGCCAAGCTGCCCGCCAGCCAATGCTCCGCCTCACGCTCATCGGCGTGGGTGAAGGCCAGGGTGAACATCCAGGTGACGGCAATCAGCAATGCCACCACGATTCCCGTGGCGGTTTCGATCAGCAATGCCCGGCCTCTGCGCTCGGCTTGCCGCTCAAGCATGAGCGCCCATCCTAGTCCCCGATTGTGGTGGTGGGTCTATAGTAGCGAGTTCTGCATAAAACCGGCAACAACCCGCTGAAACCAGCATGCCCCAGAACGATGCCGGAAAGCCTGCGGGCCTTGCTCCGCTGCAATGCTGGTGACATTGTCCGGTCGCATCAGGTTTAGCGCGGTGGGCGCGTCTGAGAAAATTTCAAGAGGGCAAAATGGCAAAGATCAAGGTAAAAACGCCCGTCGTGGAGCTCGACGGCGATGAAATGACCCGTATCATCTGGGGTTTCATCAAGGACAAACTGATCCTGCCCTATCTTGATATTGATCTCAAGTATTATGATCTTGGCATCGAATATCGTGATCAGACTGATGATCAGGTCACAATCGACGCTGCTCATGCTATCAAGCAGTACGGCGTCGGTGTGAAGTGCGCCACCATTACTCCAGACGAAGCCCGCGTGACCGAGTTCGGTCTGAAGAAAATGTGGAAGAGCCCGAACGGCACCATCCGCAATATTCTTGACGGGACAATCTTCCGTGAGCCGATCATTTGCTCCAACGTGCCGCGTCTGGTGCCGCATTGGTCGCAGCCGATCGTCATCGGTCGTCACGCCTATGGCGATATTTATCGCGCATCCGAGATGAAGATCCCCGGCGCTGGCCGCGTCACCATGGTCTACACCCCGGCCGATGGCTCGCCGGTGCAGACGGTGGATATCTTCAACTTCAAGGGCCCTGGCGTGACCATGGGCATGCACAACACCAGCGAATCGATCACCGGTTTCGCCCGTGCAAGCTTCAATTATGGCCTCGCCCGCAACTACCCGGTCTATCTGTCCACCAAGAACACCATCATCAAAGCCTATGACGGCGTGTTCAAGGACATCTTCCAGAACGTGTTCGACACCGAATTCGCCGACAAGTTCAAGGCTGCTGGCCTGACCTATGAGCATCGCCTGATCGATGACATGGTTGCCTGCGCCCTGAAGTGGAACGGCGGCTATGTGTGGGCCTGTAAGAACTATGACGGTGACGTGCAGTCCGACATCGTGGCACAGGGCTTCGGCTCGCTCGGCCTGATGACCTCGGTGCTGATGTCCCCGGACGGCAACACCGTTGAATCCGAAGCCGCCCACGGCACCATCACCCGCCATTACCGTGAGCATCAGAAGGGCCGCGCCACCTCGTCCAACCCGATCGCCTCGATCTTCGCTTGGACCCGCGGCCTGATCTATCGTGGCCGCTTCGACGGCACGCAGGACGTGGTTGATTTCGCCCAGGCGCTCGAAGCGGTCTGCGTCGAGACGGTCGAATCCGGCTTCATGACGAAGGATCTCGCAACCCTGATCAGCAAGGATGCGCCGTATCTGAACACCCAGGACTTCCTGGCGAAGTTGGACGAAAACCTGCAGAAGAAGATGGCCTAAGCTTTCTTTTTTCTGTCGTATTGAAATGGGCCAGTTGCGCGCGCGCGTGACTGGCCTATTTTTATGTCAAACGATTGGGAGGCTTCAATGAATGACCCGCATGGGCTCAAGGCCCTGATCACCCCGCCTTTGGCCCGACGTGGCTTTGTGATGACCTCGCTGATCAGCGGACTGACGCTGGCCACCGCCCGTGTGGAGGCGCAGGTGATCACCACCGGCACGGCAGGCATTGAGGCGCAGGAAGTGAAAGTGCCCGTGGCCGATGGCGAGATGCCGGGCTATTTCGCAAAACCCGTCGGCCCCGGCCCGTTTCCCATCGTGCTGGTCAATGAAGAGATTTTTGGCATCCACGATTACATCAAGGATGTCTGCCACCGTCTGGCAAAGCTTGGCTATGCTGCGGTGGCCGTTGAGATCTATGCCCGTCTGGCCGATCTGTCGCACTCGGCAATGTCTGACGCGACGCAGATTATCAGCAACGTGGTTCCGCGTGCCCCGGATGCGCAGATGCTCGCAGACAGTGACGCAGCATTGGCCTATGCTGCGGCCCATGGTGGCGATGCTGCGCGGGTGGGGGTGATCGGCTTCTGTCGTGGCGGGCGCAATGTGTGGCTCTATGCCGCGCACAGCAAAACACTCAAGGCGGCAGTGGCGTTTTACGGGCCGTTGCGGGGGGCGACCTCCGATATCCAACCCAACACGCCCGCCGACATCGCAACCGAGATTAACTGCCCGCTGCTTGGCCTGTATGGCGGCAAGGATTCGAGCATTCCGGTGGAGGATGTCCGCTGGGTGGAATCTGATGCCAAGGCAGCCGGCAAGACGGTCGAGATCGTCATCTATCCAGACGCCCCACATGGCTTTCACGCCGATTACCGCCCCAGCTACCGCAAAGATGCGGCGGAGGACGGTTGGAAGCGGATGCAGGACTGGTTCAAGAAATACGGGATAGCGCCGTAAACCGGGCGCACGGCCCGCGCCGGATCAGGCAGCGACGGAAATCGGCTGCCAGAGCGGGCTGGCTTCGGCGTTGCTGACCACTAGACGCCAATTGGCGTCGTCGGCGAACAAAGCCCGTAGCAGCTTGTTGTTCAGGGCGTGGCCGGTGCGGTGAGCGACGAAGCGAGCGCGCAGCGGCGCACCGGAGAGGGCAAGATCGCCCACAGCGTCGAGCATTTTGTGGCGCACGAATTCATCCGGTGAGCGCAGGCCGGACGGGTTGAGGATATTGGCCCCATCGACGACGATGGCGTTGTCCAGGCTGCCACCGAGCGCCAGGCCCATGGCCCGCATCGCTTGGACTTCCTGCACCATGGTGAAGGTGCGGCTATCGGCGAGTTCGGTGCGGAAAGCCTCCGGCGACAGACGCATCGAATAGGCCTGACGCCCGATGGCGGGGGCGGCGAAATCGATGGACAATGCCATGTCAAAGCCGAGCGCGTTCGGCCGCAGCTCGGCAAACGCCTCACCCTGTTCGACGCGCACTGTGCGCAGAACTTCAATCTCGGTGATCGCGTCATGCTGCTCCACCACACCGGCGCAGCTGATCAGAAAGGCAAAATCGGCGGCAGAGCCGTCCAGGATTGGCACTTCCGGTGCATCGATCTCAACCAGCGCATTGTCGATGCCAAAACCGGCAAGCGCTGCCATCAGATGTTCGATGGTGCCAACGCGGCATTCCGGGCGGGCAGGGTGGCCGATCACGGTGCACAGGCGGGTGTCAACAACGTGATCAAAGCGGGCGGGAATGTCGGTCGGGCCAAGGGCGGGGTTCAGATCAGTGCGGCGGAAGATGATGCCACTGCCAGCCGGAAGCGGATGCAGCGCCAGATTGGTCTTGCGGCCGCTGTGCAGACCAACGCCGACACAGGCAATCGATCCCCCCAGTGTGCGCTGCACCTGCATGGCGGTCTGTAGCGTCAGACTCTGCGGCAGACCATCCATCACGCGGTGAATCCCAATTTCCAGTGCCGGGCCACAATGGCAAGGCTTTGTGGCGAAGTTCTGACATCATCGCCACTATGCACATTATGCATGCCGACACAGCTTCGCCAGTCAATGATTGTTTCCGAATATTTCGCTTTAACTTATTGAATTAATTTATAAAAATTACGAACAATCGGTTACAATTGGACATATTTCGCCGCGTTGCAACATGGCGGTGATGAACTGGGTGTGGCCACAAAAAAAGGCGCCGCCGAAATTTTCAGCGACGCCTCTTCTGCTGGGCAAAGGGTGGATCAGTTTTGGCGGCGCAGAAATGCCGGGATTTCAACGCCGATATCATCCGTCACCTGCGGGCGGCTCGGCTGACGCGGCGGCTCGGAGGTGTAGTCGGTCACATGCGGCTCCATGCGGGACACCGGAGCCTGCTCGATGGGCTCATGTGTCGGCGCCGGGGCAGCGGCCTGACCGCGAATGGCTCCGGTGACGATGCTGAACAAGCTCTTGCGGGCCGGAACCGGCTGCTCGGGCTGCGGCGCCGGGCGGCGCTGCTGTTCGGTGGCACGCGGCTGCGCCGGACGGGCCGATTGCGGCATCGGGCGCAGCGGCTGCTGCAGATGCGGCGGGATCTGGCGCGGCGGCGGCGGAACCTCATCGATCACCACGGCCTCAACCTCAGGACGGATCTCCTGCTGCGGGGCGCGCGCTTCAACCGGGCGTTCCGGTGCACGGTATTCCGAGCCGCGCATTTCAGGCGCAGGCATCGACATGCCGCCCTGGATCGGGCTGAACGGACGCGGTGCTGGCGGCACCACACGCGGGGCCGGATCACGGGCCAGCGCGCTGCCGAGGTTGCGGGCGGTGGCGGCCCCTGAGGCGTAATCAGTGTCCATCGTCGGCGCGTAGCCAACCGCCGAAGCGTTGACGACCATCGGCTGCACGACAGGCGCTGCGACTGCCGCAGGCTGCGGTTGCGGGGCATGCATCGGCGGCACGTGGATTGGGGCAGGCGTGGTGCTCAGACCACCCACCGATGCCAAATGCGGACGCTCAATGCCAAGCGCCAGCTGGTTCTCAATGCCGGTGGCCACCACAGAGACACGGATGCGACCTGTGAGGTTTTCGTCGGTGGCGGTGCCGAAGATGATGTTGGCGTTTTCGTCCACTTCCTCGCGGATGCGGTTGGCCGCCTGATCGACTTCGAAAAGCGTCATATCGTCGCCGCCGGTGATGTTGATCAACAGGCCGCGCGCGCCAGACATCGAGGTGTCTTCCAGCAGCGGGTTGTTAATCGCCAGTTCGGCTGCACGCAGGGCACGGCCTTCGCCATCGGCCTCGCCGGTGCCCATCATCGCCTTGCCCATCTCACCCATCACGGTGCGGATATCGGCGAAGTCGAGGTTGATCAGGCCAGGCGCGACCATCAGATCGGTCACGCCACGAACGCCCATATACAGGACGTTATCGGCCATCTTGAAGGCTTCCTTGAAGCCGGTGTTCTGGTTGGACAGCCGGAAGAGGTTCTGGTTGGGGATCACGATCAGCGTGTCCACCCATTGCTGCAGATCCTCAATGCCTTGCTCGGCCGCCTTCATCCGGCGTGCGCCTTCGAAGCTGAATGGCTTGGTGACAACGCCGACGGTGAGAATGCCGCGCTCACGTGCCATCCGCGCGATCACCGGGGCCGCACCGGTGCCGGTGCCGCCGCCCATGCCGGCGGTGATGAACACCATGTGAACGCCGTCGAGATGACGATAAACCTCATCCGCCGCTTCTTCGGCTGCCGCCTTGCCGATCTCCGGCTTCGCACCCGCGCCGAGGCCCAATGTCAGATGCGGGCCAAGCTGAATGCGGCGATCAGCGCGCGAATTTTGCAGCGATTGCGCATCGGTGTTGGCCACAACGAACTCAACGCCCTTCAAATCGAGCGCGATCATCGTGTTGACAGCGTTTGTTCCACCACCCCCGACACCGATCACGGTGATCCGAGGCGAGAAATCAATATGCGTCTGCGGCGAGAAAGTGAGGTTCAGGGTCATGGGCGGCTCCTCCCGGGGAGGTATGTTGTATTGATGACGGTCGATTCGTCAGTAGGCTTACATGCGTTCACGCAGAAAATTAGCGATACGACGTAGGATTCCGTCTGGACGTTCAGATTCCAGATCAAGATCCATCGGCGATCTCCCATCGCCACCCGCCCAGGCAAGCAACCCCAGCGCAGTAGCAAATGCCGGACCTGCCGCCGATTCGGGAAGTCCGCGCGGCATGGCGGGTCTGCCAATGCGCACCGGACGGCCCAAAATCGAGCTGGCCAATTCGCGCACCCCTTGCAACTGGGATGCACCACCCGTCAGCACGACTCGGTTCCCGGCAATCGAGCCGAGGCTGTCGAGCCGCTCGCGCACCATCTCGAACGTCTCTTCCAGACGCGGGATGATGATCCCAACCACCGCCTTGCGCGGCACCTTGGCAATGTGATGCTCCGGCTCGCCGACCAGGCGGACGGGCAGCATTTCGCGCTCATCATCCGGGCTGTTCTGCGCGCTGCCATACAGCGTCTTCAGCCGTTCGGCATGGGCGATGGGGGTGGAGAGCATGCGCGCCAAATCCTGCGTCACGTGCTGGCCGCCAATGGGGATGAGGGCGGTGTGCAGCAATTGGCCATCGGCGAATACCGCCATGCCAGTGGTGCCGCCGCCCATATCGAGCACCGTGGCGCCGAGTTGCTTCTCATCCTCGACCAAGGTTGCAATGCCGGCCGCCATCGGGGCGGAAGCGAGGCCACCAATGCCGAGATCGCAGCGGGCGAGGCAGGCTTCCAGCGTGCGCAACGCCGTCTGCTGCGCATCGACCACATGCAGCCTTGCGGTCAGATCGTCACAGAACAGGCCGCGCGGGTCGTCCACACCGGCAGTGTCGTCGGCGGAGAAATTCAGCGGCACGGCGTGGATGATATGGCGGCCTTCACTCGCTGCCCGACCACGGCCTTCCTGCAACACGCGGCGGACATCCTGCTCCGTCACTGCACGGCCACCAATATGCCAGCGAATGCCGATCAGGCGGCTCTCTGGCTGGCCGCCCGAGACGTTGACGGTGATGGTGCGCAGGCGGGTATCGGCCTGCTCCTCGGCCAAACCCACGGCTGCACGAATGGCGCGCTCGGCTTCCACCACATCGACGATGCCGCCCGCGCGCACGCCCTGTGCCTTTTGCCAGCCCGTGCCGAGCACGCGCAGCGAGCCGTCGGACTCGGTGCGGGCGATCAGGCAGACGATCTTGGACGAGCCGATATCGAGCACACCAAACGGTCCATTCTGACGCGGCGCTTGGCGGCTGCGCGGACGTGGTGTGTCTTCCGGCAGCGAAACCGGCATCTCGTCGGGCGTGCGGGGGTGGCCGACTGCGCTCATGCGGGCTTCCTTGCGAGCGTTTGCGGCTTGGTGGCCTCTGACTCAGCTGGCGGCGGCGTATGCCCACAAGGCGTGCCGGTCAGCGGCGTCATGCGCAGGCGGTCCGGCAGGCGGAGGTCGATGTCCTGCAAGGGGCGGTCGAGCAGCGATTTGGCGATCTGCAATTCAGCCAGCTTGCCCAGAGCGGGCTCTTCCGCGCCCTCCGGCAACTCGACGATGGCACCGCTGGTCATGCACAAATCCCAGCGCCGTTGCCCCACCCTGATCGCCGCCAGCATGCGCCCGGCGAGCGGGGGGAATTTGTTATACAGCGCCAGCAGCTTCGCCGCTTCGGTCGGTGCCCCTTCGCCCACCACCACCGGCAGCACCGGCACGAAGGCGGCGATGTCGGAGTCGGTGACGACGTTGCCGGCCTGATCGATCAGCGCAAAATTGCCCTTGTTCTGCCACACCGCGAATGGCCGACGCTCATCGAGCACCACGCGCAGCGTATGCGGCAACACACGCTCCACCGTGGCCGCGCGGATCCAGGCGATATGCTCCAGCCGCGCTTTGGCATCCGGCAGTGAGACAGACAGGATCGGGTCGCCCTGATGCACGCCAAGAGCCTTGAACAGCACCTCTTTCGGCGTCTTTTCCTGGCCTTGCACCACGATGTTCTGCACATCGAAGCCCAGATCGACCGTTGCCGCCCCCAGCCTTTCGCGCATCGAGCCGCCATGGCCGATCATCCGCACTGCACCGGAGCCGATGATCAGCACCAGCACCGCCACCGAGATGAACAATGTTGGCCGCAACAGCTTGCGAAATCGGCGCAACGCCATCTTCGTCCGGCCTGGACGATCCGGCAGGGCGGCCTGTTGTGGGCGGGGCCGGAAGGATTGGCCGCGCGCGTTCTGTGGGGTGGAACTTGGCTGCTTCACACGCGGCATGCGGCGTTCTCCACCATCCAGCGACACAGCGACGGGAAATCGATGCCGCAGAGTGCGGCCTGTTCGGGCAGCAGCGAGGTGGGGGTGAGGCCGGGTTGGGTGTTGACTTCGAGCAGCACCAGTCGTCCGGGTTCGCCCTTGGTGTCGTCGTAACGGAAATCAGCGCGTGAGGCACCACGGCAGCCCAAGGCGCGATGGGCGGCGAGAGCAATCCGCTTCGCCTCCGCCTCGGCCTGCGGGTGAATCTGTGCGGGCAACACATGATGGCTGCCGCCGACAGCGTATTTGCTTTCGTAATCGTAGAACGCCTGGGTGGCGACGATATCCGTCACCGCCAGCGCGCGATCCCCCATCACACCCACGGTGAGTTCGCGGCCAGGGATGAATTCCTCGACCATCGCCGTGCGGCCGAATTTCCAGCCACGGGCCACGGCGGCGCGGCGATTATCGCCTTGGCGGATGATCTCCACCCCCACCGAGGAGCCTTCGTTGAGTGGCTTGATCACGTAAGGCTCAGGCATCGGATCGGCGTCGATCAGCGTTGCCACATCCATCACGCCACCAGCGGCCACCGGCAGGCCGTGTGCGATGAACACCGCCTTCGCCGCCGCCTTATCCATCGCCACCGCCGAGGCGCGCACGCCGGAATGGGTGTAGGGGATGCCGAGCAGATCGAGCACGCCTTGGATCGCGCCATCCTCGCCAAAGCGGCCATGCAGCGCGTTGAACACCACATCGGGCGCGGGCGTCAGCGCATCGATCAGCGTGCGCAGATCGGGGCCGACATCAACCGCGGTCACGTCCCAACCGAGCGAGCGCAGCGCGATCACCACCTGGGCACCTGAGGAGAGGCTGACCTCGCGTTCGGCGGACATACCACCGAGGAGAACCACAACACGCATCAGACCGGCCTCCCCACGCGACGGATTTCCCAGTGCAGATCAATGCCGGAGGCGTCTTTCACCCGACGGCGCACGTCATCGCCGAGGCCTTCCAGATCGGCGGCGGTGGCGTCACCGGTGTTGAGCAGGAAGTTGCAATGCTTCTCCGACACCTGCGCCCCGCCGCGTGTCAGGCCACGACAGCCCGCGCCATCGATCAGCTCCCATGCCTTCATCTCAGGCGGGTTGCGGAAAGTGGAGCCGCCGGTGCGGGCGCGGACGGGCTGGGTGGCCTCACGGCTGCTGCGGATTTCGCCCATGCGGACGGCAATGGTGGTGGGATCGCCCGCGCGTGCCACCAAACGGGCGCGCACCACCACGCTTTCCGGTGGTAATTTCGAATGGCGATAGGAAAAACCGAGCTGCCCGGCATTCAGCCGCATCACCTCGCCAGTGCGGGTGACGATCTCGGCCCAATCCAGGCAATGGGCGATATCGCCGCCATAGGCACCGGCATTCATCGCAACCGCCCCACCAATGGCGCCGGGAATGCCGGAGAGGAATTCGAGCCCCGCCAGACCCGCGGCGGCGGCGTGTTCGGCGACGGTGGCATCCAGACAAGCGGCCCCCGCGATCACGCCATCGGCTTCAACCTTGATCGTGTTGAACCCGCGCGCCAGCCGGATCGTCACCCCCGCAATGCCGCCATCGCGCACGATCAGGTTCGAGGCGGCCCCGATGATCGTCACCGGCACTTCATGCGGCAGGGCGGCGAGGAATTGCGCCAGATCGGCGATATCTGCCGGGCGCACCAGCACCTCTGCCGGTCCACCGACGCGAAACCAGGTGGTGGGGGCGAGATTCACCCCCTCCTGCACCCGTCCACGCAGTTGCGGCAGCAATGCGATCATTTGCGGCCACCCCCGGCCTGCAGGGCTGCGAGTTGTGCGGGCAGGGCGTTGGCCCATTGGGTGATGTTGCCCGCCCCCAGACACACCACAAAATCGCCAGGCTTGGCGATGGCGTGGATCATCTCGGCCAGATGCTCCGGCCCCGGCAGCGGCACCACCGAGCGATGCCCCGACGAGCGCAGCCCTTCGATCAGCGTGTCGCGGCTATAGCCCGGCAATGGCGCTTCACCGGCGGCATAGACATCGGCCACCACCACGGTGCCAGCGTCGTTGAGGCAGGTGCAGAATTCGCGGAACAGCGAGGCGAGGCGGGAATAGCGATGCGGTTGGATCACCGCGATCACATCGCGTGCGCCGGCCTGACGGGCGGCCTTGAGTACGGCGGCGATTTCCACCGGGTGATGACCGTAATCGTCGATGACGGTGATGCCACCCGACTCGCCGGTTTTGGTGAAGCGGCGCTGCACGCCCTTGAAGTTGAGCAGCGCGCTGGCCAGCGTCGCCTCGTCGATTTCCATCTCAATGCCGATGGTGATCGCCGCCAGCGCGTTGGAGACGTTATGCGCGCCCTGCATCGGCAGACGGAACGGCCCCATCGTGCGCTTGCGGTTGCGGGCGCGGTCGGTGACTTCCACGCTGAACGTCGCGCCGTTGCGGTCCATCGAGTTCGGAATGGCGCGCACATCGGCCTGCGGTGAGAAGCCATAGGTGACGATGCGGCGATCGGCCAGACGCGGGATCATCTGCTGCACCGCTGGGTGGTCAATGCACAGCACAGCAAACCCGTAGAACGGGATGTTCTGCACAAACTGATCAAACCCCGCCGTCATCGCCTCGGCAGTGCCCCAATGGTCGAGATGTTCAGGGTCGATGTTGGTGACGACTGCAATGGTGGCGGGCAGGCGGAGGAAGGAGCCGTCACTCTCGTCGGCCTCCACCACCATCCATTCGCCCTGACCCATGCGGGTGTTGGAGCCATAGGCGTTGATGATGCCGCCATTGATCACCGTCGGGTCGAGCTTGGCGGTCTCCAAGACGGCAGCGACCATCGAGGTGGTCGTGGTCTTGCCGTGGGTGCCGCCGATGGCAATCGCCCAGCGCAGCCGCATCAACTCGCCCAGCATTTCGGCGCGACGCACCACCGGAATCAGCTTGGCGCGGGCGGCGCGGACTTCCGGGTTGTCGGCCTTGACGGCGGTGGAGGTGACAACCACGCGGGCCGCACCGAGGTTTTCTTCCTTGTGGCCGATGGAGATCGGAATGCCGGAGGCGCGCAGACGGCGCACATTGGCGTTTTCGGCAATGTCACTGCCTTGGACGATATAGCCCAAATTGTGCAGCACCTCGGCAATGCCGGACATGCCAATGCCGCCGATACCGACGAAATGGACAGTGCCAATGGAGAGAGGGAGGGCTCGCATCAGGCGGCGTCCTTCGGCTGGATGGTGTGCTCGACCAGATCAGCCAGACGCGCTGCGGCGTCCAGACGTCCGAATGCCGCCGCAGCGGCGGCCAACGGTGCCAGCTCTTGCGGGCGGCCGAGCAGGGGGATGAGGAATTCGGCGAGATCGGCGGGGAACAGGGTGCTTTGATGCATCATCCAAGCCCCTCCCGCCTCGGCCAGTGCAACCGCATTGGCGCGCTGATGGTCGTCAATCGCGCTCGGCAACGGCACCAGCAGCGACGGTCGGCCCAACGCCGCCAGCTCCGCAATGGTGGAAGCACCGGCGCGGGCGATGACAAGATGGGCGGTGTTGAGGCGTTCAGCCACGTCTGGGAAGAACGGCGACAGCTCAGCGGAAAGTCCCAGTTCGGCATAGAGTTTCTGCACCTTCGGCAGATCCTCCGCCCGGCATTGTTGGGTGATGTCCATCCGCGCCGACACTGCGTCCGGCAGCCGCGACACCATCTCCGGGATGAGGTTGGAGAACACCTTCGCCCCTTGCGAGCCACCGAGCACCAGCAGCCGGAAGCGTTCCTGCGCCGAATAATACCCACGCCCCGCCAGCGCCGCGATGGCCGGGCGGACCGGATTGCCGGTCAGCACGGTGGCCACGCCTGCGGGAATGGCGCTGGTGTTGCTGAAGCTGAGCGCGATGGCAGAGGTAAACCGCGACAACGCGCGATTGGCGCGGCCCAGCACGGCGTTCTGCTCGTGCAGCACCACATGCGGACGCGGCGAGATCAGCCGCGACGCCAGCACTGGCGGCACCGAGGGATAGCCGCCAAACGCCACCACCGCATCCGGGCGTACCCGACGCAGGATCGCGCGTGCCTTCAGCGTGCCGCGTGCGAGCGACAGCACTGCCTTGACCGCCTTGACCACACCGCGCCCGGCAATCCCGGCACCGGGCAGCACGAAACGCTCGCATTGGGCGAAGGCGGTGGAGGTCTCGCCAGAGGAGCGGGCATCGGTGAACAGCACCACTTTATGCCCGCGCTGCTGCAATTCAGCCGCCAGCGCCTCTGCCGGGAAGAAATGCCCGCCTGTGCCGCCGGCTGCGATGGCAATCGTGCGGCTCATATCAATTCCCCCGCGCCACCACGGCGGGTGAGGGCGAGCAGCATGCCCATGCCCAGCGCCACCGCCATCGCCGACGAGCCGCCATAGGAGACGAAGGGCAGCGTCATGCCTTTGGTGGGCAGCAATCCGGTGGAGGAGCCCATATTGATGAAGGCTTGCAGCCCAAAGCTCGACACCAGCCCAGAGGCGGCGAGGACGACGAATTGATCGCCTTCCGCCAGCAGCCGCATCAAGCCGCGCAGCACAATGAAGCCGAAAATCAGCACCAGAACGGTGCACAGAACGAGGCCGAATTCCTCACCCATCACGGCAAAGACGAAATCTGCATGCGCGTCCGGCAGGTGGTCCTTCACCAGCCCCTCACCCGGACCGCGCCCAAGAAGGCCACCATTGCCGAACGCTTCCAGCGAGCGGTCAATCTGGTAATGGTCGCCCTTGGTGGGGTCGAGGAAGCTGTCGAGCCGATAGCGGAAATGCGGCAGGAAGGCATAGGCACCAACGCCGCCCAGCACGGCCAGCCCAAGGCCGACAACAAATAGCCGCCAATCGAGACCGGCGAGGAAGAACTGCACCAGAAACACCGCCGTCACCACGGCGAGCATGCCCATATCCGGCTGGGATTTCAGCAGAACGGCAATCATCAGATACAGGCCTACGGCAATCAAGGCATCGCGCGTGCTGCCAGTGCGCTGCCATTGCGCGAGCAGATAGGCCGTCACCACCGCAAAACACGGCTTGAGAAATTCGCTGGGTTGCAGCGAAAAGCCGGGCAGGGCGATCCAGCGCGTCGCCCCCTTGATCGAGGCACCAATGAACAGCGTGGCCAGCGTCAGCACCAGGGCAATGGCAAAAATCACGAAAGACAACCGCCTGACGCCGCGTGCGGAGAGCAGCGAGAGCGCAAACACCAGACCTGCGGCAATCGTCAGGAACACAACCTGTTTGAGAATGAACGCATCGCGGCTTTCATGAATGCGCTCGGCCACGGCGGGCGAGGCGGCGAGCATCATCACATAGCCCAGGCCGATCAGCGCGAAGATCGCCATCAGCGTCCAGCGGTCAACCGACCACCACCAGCGGCCCAGCAGCGAATTATCTGCGCGAGACGGTCCGGCCATCAGATGCCCCCTCCTGCCACAGCTTGGGCGAGGTCGCGGAAGCGGTCGCCGCGCTGGTCATAGCCGGTGAACTGATCCCAACTTGCCGTCGCCGGTGACAGCAGCACGGCTTGCGGGGCCGGGGAGAGCGTGGGGATCAGGCGGGCAGCGAGGGCCACCGCGTTCTCCAGCGTCTCGGCCATGGTGAACGGCATGCCGTGCTGGGTGAGCGTCTGGGCAAATATCGGCGCGTCGCGGCCAATCAGCAGCGTGTGCTGAATGCGCGGGAAGAATTCCGCCAACGGCTCAATGCCGCCTTCCTTGGCCATGCCACCGGCGATCCAGATCACCCGGTCGTAGCAGGCCAGCGCGCGGGCGGTGCTGTCGGCATTGGTGGCTTTGCTGTCATTGACCCACAGCACGCCATGGGTCTCAGCCACCAATTCCTGCCGATGCGGCAGGCCGGGATAGGTGCGGATACCGGCGTCTATCAGCGCATCGCTCAGACCCAGCGCGCGGCAGAGAGCCGTGGCGGCGGCGATGTTCTGCGCGTTGTGACTGCCGGGCAGGGTGGGGGCGGTGGCGAGCGGGGGGTCGGTTTCGGAAATGCTGATCAGCCGGGCCGGGCCGTGATCGCGTGCCATCTCGCGGCTCAGCGCATCATCGCAGCCGATCACTGCCACATCCTGTGCGGTTTGGCGGTCGAAGATATGGCGTTTGGCCATGGCATATCCGGCCATGTCGCCGTGGCGGTCGATGTGATCGGCGCTGAGATTGAGCATCGCTGCCGCATCGAAACGCAAGGCGGCGAGTCGTTCCAACATATAGCTGGACATCTCCAGCACATAGACGCCGCCATTCGGCAAAATCCCTAAGGAAAGCGCGGCTTCCCCGAGATTTCCACCCGCAGCGACGGGCACGCCCGCGCTGCCCAGAATATGGGCCACCAGGGCGGTGGTGGTTGATTTGCCGTTGGTGCCGGTGATGCCGACGAAGCGGGCAGCCGAGCCCGCCTTGCGGACAGCGCGATAGAGCAGATCGGCATCGGACAGAATTGGAACGCCCGCTGCACGCGCCGCTTCGGCACAGCGGTGTGGCTTGGGCAGCAGATGCGGGATGCCCGGCGAGAGGATCAGCGCGTCAATGGCCGCCATATCAGGCTCGGCAACGACGAGTCCGCTGGCGGCTGCGCGTGCGGCTTCCTTGTCGTCCCACACCGTCACATTCGCGCCCATCGCCACCAGCGCACGGGCGGCGGGCAGACCCGCGCGGCCGAGGCCGACGACGGCAAAGCGTTCGCCCGCAAAGATATGCGACAGGGCGCTCAACGGATTTTCAACGTGGCAAGCCCGATCAGGGCGAGGATGAAGGAGATGATCCAGAAGCGGATCACAATCGTCGGCTCCGCCCAGCCCTTCTTTTCGAAATGGTGGTGCAAAGGTGCCATCAGGAACACGCGGCGGCCGGTGCGTTTGAACCAGAACACCTGAATGACCACCGAGAGCGTTTCAACCACGAATAAGCCGCCGACGATGGCGAGCACGATTTCATGCTTGGTTGCCACCGCAATCGCTCCCAGCGCGCCGCCAAGGGCGAGGCTGCCAGTGTCGCCCATGAAGACGCGGGCGGGGGGCGCGTTGAACCACAAAAAGCCCAAGCCTGCGCCGATCATCGCCGCGCAGAACACCGCAAGCTCACCCGTGCCGGGCACTTCGCGGATTTTCAAATACTCGGCAAACACGTGGTTGCCCGCCAGATAAGCGATCAGCGCGAACACCGCACCGGCGATGATCGTGGGGACAATCGCCAACCCATCCAACCCATCGGTCAGGTTCACCGCGTTGGACGAGCCCACCATCACAAATGCGGCGAAGAGCGGGAAGCCATAGCCGAGCGGGATCAGCACGTCCTTGAAGAACGGCACCGCCAGCCCCGAGGCCAGCGGCTCGCGGGTGATGCTCATGATCCACAGGGCAGCGCCCAGGCCCAAACCCCATTGCACGATCAGCTTGCCACGCCCGGACAGGCCACGGAATGAGGCTTTGGACAGCTTGATGTAGTCATCCACAAAGCCCAGCGCGCCATAGCCCAGCGTGACCAGCAGCACCGCCCAGACATATTGATTGCGCAGATCGGCCCAAAGCAGGGTGGAGAGCGTCATGGTGGACAGGATCAGCACACCGCCCATCGTGGGGGTGCCAACCTTCGTGATCAGATGGCTCTCCGGGCCGTCTGGGCGGATCGGCTGGCCTTGGCCCTGCACCGATTTCAGCCAGCGGATCAGCGAGGGGCCAAAAAACAGGCTCATCGCCAGCGACGTGATGCACGCGCAGCCAGAGCGGAAGGTGATGTAGATCAGCAAATTTGCCAGCGCGTGGTGCTCAAATAGCGGGCGCGCAAGGTTGAACAGCATCAGTGCATGTCCTTGGGAAACTCGGAGGGAGACGCTGTGGCCTCAATCGCACCGACAATGGTTTTCATGCGGCTGCCCAGAGAACCTTTGACCAGCACCGCATCCCCGTCGCGCAAGGCAGACAGCAGGACAGGGGCGAGACTGGCCGAATCCGGGGCGTGGGCACCGCGCAGTGACGGTGGGATGGCATCATGCAGGTGCCGCATCAAGGGGCCGCAGGTGAACAGCAGATCCGCATGTGCTGCGATGTCGGCAGCCAGCGAGACATGCTCAGCAATACCCTGGTCGCCCATTTCCAACATATCACCCAGCACGGCAACCCGGCGCGGTGCCTGCACCATGCCGAGCAAGGCAAGCGCTGCACGCACCGCAGAAGTGGAGGCGTTGTAGCTTTCATCGAGCAGCGTGATGCGCCCCACCGGCAGCACAAGCCCACGCCGCGCGCCACGTCCGGCACCGGGGGAGAACGCCGCCAGCGCCTGAGCCCCTGCCGCCGCATCGGCTCCCATCAGATGCGCCGCCGCCAAGGCCGCCAGCGCGTTGGCGGCCATGTGCAGGCCGGGGGCGTGCAGACGGAACGCTAATTCTTGGCCCGCAATGCTCAGCACCAGATCGGTGCCGTCGGCATCAGGGGCTGCGTGCAGCAGGCGATGGGTGGCGTGGACGGCGCTGCCGAAGCTTTCGACGCGAGCAGTGCAGCCCGCGCTCATCCGCGCGAAGTGTGGGCTGTCGGCGGGCAGCAGCAACACGCCGCCGGGCTCCAGACCCTCGGCAATGCGCGCCTTCTCATCGGCGATGGCCTCAACGCTGCCGAGATGGCCGATATGGGCGGTACCGATGGTGGACACCACCGCCACATGTGGTCGTGCCAGCCGGGCGAGCGGCGCGATTTCGCCCGCGTGGTTCATGCCGATCTCATTGACGGCAAACCGTGCGTTTTGCGGCATGCGCGCGAGCGTCAACGGCACGCCCCAATGATTGTTATAGGACGCCTCGGCTGCATGGGTGCTGCCCTGGGCGGAGAGAATACAACGCAGCATCTCCTTCACCGTTGTCTTGCCCACCGAGCCAGTGACGGCGGCGAGCCTGCCGGTGAAGCGGGCGCGGGAGGCGCGGCCGAGCGCGTGCAGCCCGTCAAACGTGTCAGCGACTTTCAGAAGAGGCGCATTTTCAAGCCCGTCCGGGATCGCATGCACCAGCGCGCCCGCAGCGCCATTCTCCAACGCCTTGGCGACAAAGCGATGGCCGTCGCCATTCTCGCCGACAAGGGCGATGAACAATTGCCCCTGCGCCACATTGCGGCTGTCGATGGAGACACCGTGGGCGTCAAAGGGCTGGCGCATCTCGCCAGAGGTGGCGGCGATCATATCCTCGGCGGTCCACAACGCGCTCATGCCACACCTGCCAGCGCGCGGATCACCGCCGCATCGTCGAAAGGCAGTGTGGTGCCCGCCACGATCTGCCCGAGTTCATGCCCCTTGCCAGCCACCACCAGCACATCGCCCGCGCCGAGCATGGACAGACCCGCTGCAATTGCCTGCGCGCGGTCGCCGATCTCGATGGCGTCGGGAATGGCGGCGCGGATGGCGGCGCGGATGGTGGCGGGGTCTTCGCTGCGCGGATTGTCATCCGTCACGATGGCAATATCGGCGGCTGTCGCGGCCACGCCCATCAACGGACGCTTGCCCGGATCGCGGTCGCCACCCGCGCCGAAGACGATGACCAGTCGGCCTGCGGTGTGCGGGCGCAAAGCCGCGATCAAGCGGGCGATGGCATCCGGCGTGTGGGCGTAATCGACATAGGCAGCGGCCCGGTTGGGCAGCTTGGCGGCAAGCTCCATGCGTCCGCGCACGCCGGTGAGGTGGCCGAACAGCGCCAGCGGATCGTCAACGCCTGTCGTCTCGGCCAAGGCTGCGGCGAGCACGGCGTTATCGGCCTGGAAACGCCCAGCGAGTGGCAGGAACACATCGCGCCCAAACGCCCGGATTTCTTGACCATCAGGACGTGCCACGCAGGCGTCTGGCCCCACCACCCGCAGCATCAGGCGGCGACGGGCGGCGATGTCGCGGAGTGCTTCGAGCGTGTCGGCATCGAGCGTGTCGCTGGCAACCGCAGGCGCGCCATCGGGCAGCAATTCCTGAAACAGCCGCAGCTTGGCGGCGCGATAGGCGTCCATCGTGCCGTGATAATCGAGATGGTCGCGGGTGAGATTGGTAAATCCGGCAGCGGCGATGGCCACGCCATCGAGCCGGTATTGATCCAGCCCATGCGACGATGCCTCCAACGCCGCATGCGTCACCCCTTCGCGCGCCAGCATCGCCATCGTCTCGGCAAGTGCGACCGGATCAGGCGTCGTCAACCCGCCACCACCCGCGTGGCCGGGAGCAATGACCCCCAACGTGCCCAGGCTCGCCGCCTGCAGGCCGGAGAGCGTCCAGAACTGACGCAAAAAATCAACGCTGCTGGTTTTGCCGTTGGTGCCGGTGATGGCGACCACGCTATCCGGTGCTGGGCCTGCCAAACAGGCAGCGATGCGGGCGAGTTTGAGCCGAGGCTGGACGGCCTCAATCAACGGACGCGGCGGCACGCCTGCGGGCCATGCGGTGCCCTCCGGTGCCAGCACCGCCACCGCGCCTGCTGCGACCGCCTGACCGATAAAGCCGGTGCCGTCGGCCTTGGTGCCGGGCAGGGCCGCGAAGAGCATGCCGGGGCGTACGGCGCGGCTATCGGCGGTGATGCCGCTGATATCCAACCGCGCCAATTCCGCCGGAGCTGGCAGTCCGATGCTGGCGAAGAGTTCACTGCCCCGCATGGAATGCGCCAGACGGGCTCAGGGTATAGCTCGCATTGTGGCGCAGATCATGCAGCGAAGGTTGCGGTGCATTCGGCACTGCGCGCGGCTTCTCGGCAGCAATCGCCGGAGGAGCCGAGGGCTGCGGCATCGGCGGTGGCGTGGCAATCGCGCCTGCCGGACGGCCCGGCTGCATCGGAATGGCAAGGCTTGCCTGGGTGGCGGCGGCTTCCGGGTCAACCTCGGGCAGCAGACCCAGCATCGGCGCCACGCGGGCGATCACCCGGCCAGCGGCGGGGGCTGCCACCCAACCCGCCGTTGCATAGCCATGCGTTGCCGCATTGGCGTGCGGGGCGTCGAGCATCATGTAGACGGCATAGCGTGGCGCGTTCATCGGAAAGACGCTCATGAAAGCGGCCACGTTGGATTTTTTGTTGTAACCGTGTCCGGAGACTTTCTCGGCCGTGCCGGTTTTGCCGCCGACGAAATAGCCCGGCACTTCGGCGGCCTTGCCGTAACCATCCGTCACCACCAGACGCATCAGCTTGCGCACAGTGTCCGACGTGCCCTGCTGCATCACCCGATTGCCGGTCGCGCGCAGATCATCGCTCTGCTGCGCAAGCAAAGTGGGGCGCAATTTCACGCCGCCATTGGCCACAGCCGCGGTGGCCGAGACCACATGCAAGGGCGTGACAGCGATGCCGTGGCCGAAGCCGATGGTCAGGGTGGCCGATTCTTTCCAATTCGACACTGGCGGGAACAGCGTAGCGGCGGCTTCCGGCAATTCGATGCCGGTGCGCTTCATCATGCCCATCTTCGCCATCCAGGCGCGCTGTGCGAGCGTGCCGGTGGCTTCAGCCATCCGGGCCGCGCCGATATTGGACGAGTATGCGATGATCTCCGGCACGGCGAGCCAGCGATGCTTGCCTTCGAAATCGTTGATCGAGAAGCGCCCAATCTTGATCGGGTTGGTGGCGTCAAAGCCGTTCCAGATATGCACCAGACCGGAATCGAGCGCCATCGACACGGTTTGCAGCTTGAACGTGCTGCCCGGCTCGTAATCGCCGGTCACTGCACGATTGAAACGTTGGTCTGGCGTGGCGCCGCGCGGGTCGTTGATGTCGAAATCGGGCAGTGAGACCATGGCGATCACTTCGCCCGTGCGGACATCGAGCACGATGCCCGCCGCACCCTCGGCCTGGAATTCCGTCATCGCGGCCAGCAATTCCTCGCGCACCACGGCCTCGGCGCGCACGTCAATCGACAGACGCAGCGGCGTGGAATCGCTGACGAGGCGTTCGTTGAACTCCTTTTCGATGCCTGCAATGCCGTGGCTGTCCACATCCACGCCACCCAGAATTTGGGCGGCCATGCGGCCCATCGGATAGCGGCGCTTTTCGGTGCGTTCGAAATCGATGCCGGGAATGCCCAGCCGGTTGATCGCCAATTCGTCACGCGGCGAGACCTGACGATCAACATAGACGAATTTCTTCGTCCGGTCGGTCAGATGTGCGGCGGTGGCCTGCTCATCCAGACGCGGTAGCACGGATTTCAATTTGTGCGCGGCGTCGGCGGCGTCGAGAATCATGCGCGGATCGGCGATCACCGAGGCGGTGGGCAGTGACAGCGCCAGAACCTCGCCATTGCGGTCGGTGATCATCGCGCGACGGGCATGCGGGCTGTCGATCGGGGCCGCAGCGGCGGGGGCGATGGGGGTGGCGGCCTTCATCACCGGGGCTGCCACTGGCATTTGCGCCTGTGCGACCTCTGTCGGTTTCGGCAATTTTGGTGACAGCACTGTCACCCAGGCCAGTCGCAGATCGACGGCCAAATACAGCGCTACAAAGCACATCCCGGCCAGCACCAGCCGACCGCGCGTCTTTTCCAGCACGGCGCGACGGGCAAGGTCTGGGGCGGTGACGCGGACATTCTCAATCTTCGGCACCGATGCCGCGCGCGGGGCACCGAAACGGCGGGCTGGCGAGGCGGCGTTCGGGGCTGCTGTCATGGATCATCCCCATTGTTCGGGGGGACGTAGTGCACCGGGGCCGCACGCATCCGTGCCATGCCCAAGGATGAGCCGACATAAGGAGCGGGTGCGGACGGCACAACCGCCTGCATCGGGCGTGGCGGCGGCGCGATGGTGGCCGTCTGCAGCGGGCGCGGTGCAGGGGCCGGGGCAGCAACCGGATGTGGCTGCGGCGGATGCGTTTCGGCCAGCATCACCGGCTTGGGGGCGGGCTTCGGCGTCGGGGTTGCCACAGGCGCGGCAGCCACAGCCGCAGGCTGCACCGCAGTGGGCGCTGGCGGTGCGGGTTTGATCGCCGGTGCTGACGGATCGAGGGAGGCCATCATGCGCGCCAATTGGCTGGCTTTGTCGGAGCCGGGCTCCGCCGCGGGACGCTCGGGTGCCTTGGCCACCAATTCCGGCTTCGGCGTCTCCCCCGCCGCCGGGGCAGGCTCCGGCGCGGGGGCGGGTTCAACCTTGGCTTCCGGCGGCGTTGGAGAGGCGGGCGCTGCGGGCAGCGGGGCGACAGCCGGCAGACGCTTATCGAGATCGGCATAGGCGGCATATTGCTTCGGATCAGTCGGCAGCAATTTCAGCACTTGCCCCGCCAAATCCTTCAACCGATCCGGATCGCTGAGCAGATCATATTCCGCATGCAGCAGGGCGGCGTGATTGCGGACGTCCTTTGCCTCATGGGTCAGGCGGACGACTTCGCGATCCTGCAGTTGCGCATCGCGCTTGACCGAATACAGCCGCAGGCCCGACGCGGCTGCGACAATAAGGCAAATCAGGGTGACACGCCGGATCATACGGCCTCCGCCAATTTCTGCATGGCGCGCAGCCTGGCACTGCGAGCGCGCGAATTTGTGGCGCACTCGCTGTCAGTGGGGCGCACAGCGCGCGTGGTAAGCATGTGAAAAGCGGGAGCCTCGCGGCTGAGCAAACTCGCCGGGTTGTGCCGCGAGGGGGCAGGCGTGCGGCCGGAGGCTTCGATCATGAATTGCTTGATGATGCGATCTTCCAGCGAGTGGAATGACACCACCACCAAGCGCCCGCCCGGCGCCAACAGCTTTGCCGCCGCATCCATCGCGCGCTCGATCTGGCCGAGTTCGTCGTTCACCCGAATGCGCAGCGCCTGGAAGGTGCGCGTGGCCGGGTCCATGCCGGTTTTACTTTTCGGCATCACCGAGCGGATCACTTCGGCCAGTTGCAGCGTGGTCAGGATCGGCGACTGACTGCGGGCCTGAACGATGGCCTTGGCAATCCGGCGTGAGGCACGTTCCTCGCCATAGCGATAAATCGTGTCTGCCAATTCGGCCTCGGGCAACGTCGCCACCAGATCGGCGGCGGAAATCCCATCCTGTCCCATCCTCATATCAAGGGGGCCGTCAAATCTGAATGAGAAGCCACGGTTGGGATCATCGATTTGGTATGACGAGACGCCCAAATCGAGCACCACACCGTCCAGTTGCGCGATTCCCACGCTGTCGAGCAGGCTTGCCATGTCGCCAAAGCCGCCATGCAGCAGGTGCAATTTGCCGGGATAGCGTGCCGCCAGGGCCGCGCCGCGGGCGATGGCGTCGGGGTCGCGGTCAATGGCGTAGAGCGTGGTGCCGCGATCCAGGATCGCTGTGGCGTAACCGCCACCGCCGAACGTGCCATCCAGATGCGTCTCGCCTGCCTGTGGGTCGAGGTAGTCCAGCACTTCGGCCAGCATCACCGGAATATGACCTTGCGCACTCATGACGATGCCCCTGGCAGTTTGATGTGTGGGGCAGCGGCGCGGGCTTCGGCGCGGCGGCGTTCGAGAGCTTCGGGCTCCCAGATTTGGAAGGTCTTGCGGGTGCCGACGAACCACAGCGCCTTGTCGATCCCGGCATGCTGCAACAACTGCTCGGGCACCACGATGCGGCCTTCGCTGTCGATCGGCACAGGCTGGGCGTCGCCGAACATCACCAGAGTGAGATCGTTGAGTTCGCTGCTGAAATCATCCAGCGCATCGAGCTTGTCGCTGTAGGCCTCCAAATCTGCCGTCGCCCAGCCTTCGATGCAGCGGAATTGGTGATGCGAGCGCAGAATCAGGCTCGGGGTTTCGCCGTCAGCGGAGCGTTGACGCAACACCGTACGGAAACCGGCAGGGATGCTCACGCGCCCCTTGGCATCAAGCCGGCTCAGTTGGTGCCCCATGAAGATGGTCATGCTGCCCCGTTGGGCCTTTCCGCTGCGCGACTGTCACCAAAGCTGGGCTGGACGCACTGCGCGGCCAACTGGATTTGGGATGGCATGGGATATCATGGGTAAGTTTGGGCGTCAAAGCGAATCTGGGTGAGCGACTCGGGACGCCTTTAGAAAAAGACTGGTTTCACAATTGGTTAATGCTCCGCGTCACGGCAAGGAATTTCCAAGCTGAGTCAACTCCGTTTCGGAGTGGGTAAGGCGCGGATATCGAGAGGAAATTGCCAGACGGTCTGTAAGCCGGGTTCTGTTCGTGCCGAGGCACGAGACGACCATTCCTCTGGGGCGTACATTGCTGCACGCCTCGCGCGACCAACCCGAGCGACAGGGCGGAAATGCCCCTGCGTCACTGCCTCTGGTTTGCACCATGGCGCAGTCGCCGGCCGCTCCTATTCGGTCTTGCTCCCGGTGGGGTTTGCCCTGCCGCCGCTGTTACCAGAAGCGCGGTGCGCTCTTACCGCACCGTTTCACCCTTGCCTGAAGCGGCACACCCGAAGGAGTTCCGGTCCCGGCGGTTTGTTTTCTGTGGCACTGTCCCTGGGGTCGCCCCCGCCGGTCGTTAACCGGCACCGTATCTCCGTGGAGCCCGGACTTTCCTCCACCGGATTTGCATCCGACAGCGGTCGTCCAACCGTCTGGCAGACCGCCTGATGCGCCGTGCCCTGGGTTACGTCAATGTTTATCGGCGCGCAGCCACGCGCCTGCCGAGGAATATCGTCGTCGGCTGTGCCGTCCTATCCCGTCCCACTCCCCGCTGCGGCGCTGTCCTCGCATGACGCTTGCAGGTGTTATCCCGGCTTCATCGGCAGCCTGTTCCAGCCACCGACAGCATGCATTCGATAGGAATCAAGCCCACGCCCGGTGGCGGTCACGGGCGCGCCAATCTGCCCTGACGTGCTCCCCAAAGCACGAGCCGCCATCCAGCCCGGCATGCGCATCGCCACAGCCCCAGCAGCCGCGCTCCCACTCCCCACCCCGCCGATGAGCGGTTCATTGGCAATGTCGCCCGCACTCCCATTGGCGTTGAGCGCGGCCATCACTTTCTGTCGATAGGCCTCTCCCAAGGCTGGGGTGGCGGAGTGATAGGCGGCGATGGCTTTGGACCAAGATCCGGTTTGCGCATACAGATCGCGCAGGAACAGCGCGGCGTAGCGCGCGTTGGTCATCGGATCGAATGCCTGCTCCAGCGAGGCAAAGGCGTGCGGGTGATGCAGCAGGTTGACTTGCAGGCAGCCGACATCAATCGAGCGCGACCCCGCCGCCTGAAACGCCTGAACGGCGGCAATCGCTGCGGCGCGGCTTTCCAACACGTGGTCGGTGCCTTCTACATTGATGCTCCATGGCCAAGGATGCAGGCGGCCATCCGCCGCCCGGCGGCCACTTTCCACCAAAGCAATGGCCTGCATCACATGATCCGGAATGCCCGCCATGCGACCGGCCATGTTGGCCGCGATATCGCATTGGATTGCGATATCACGACTGGCAAGTGTGGCCGTGTTGGAGAGGCTTGGCTGTGGGCTTACATCGGCCCAGGCGGGAAAAATTAGTCCAAAAACAACGGCCAAGAGCGCCAGAACCGGGCGTAAAGTCATCAAAACATGCGGGCGGGCAGAGCAGGGCATTTGCATACTCTGCCGTTGAATCCTTTAAGTTTCGTTAACATGCCTCTGCTGGGCTACCAAAAATCGATTATGCTGCATTGCAAAAAAGTTCTTGCATTTCGAAGCGTCCAAACCTATCTTGTGCATCGCAGCATGATGGCTTTGCCACTGCTGCTTTCTTGGACGTTTCCTCCCTAAACTTGGCGGTGCTCTCGGGCACCGCCACTTTTTTTGTCCAAAACCCTAGGCTTATCCGGCCATTTCGGCGGCATGTCGTACGATATCAGTGGCGAATTGGCCGAGCCTGCTGCGCACATCCTCAAAATCTGACGCCCGGGTGAAATTTGCCTCGTTCATGTAGAGTGAGCGGCAGATTTCCAGCTGAATCGCATGCACGCCCTCGCGCGGCCGCCCATAATGGCGGGTGATGTAACCGCCGGCATAGGGATCGTTGCGCCGGGTGCGGAAGCCCAGGCTTTGCAGCCGCTCCTCGGCCATGCGCACCCATTCGGCCGCACAGGCGGTGCCATGCGCATCACCGATGACGATATCGGCACGGTCGGCGCGGGGTTGGCTGGAGCGGGGCATCGAATGGCAATCAATCAGCACAACGATGCCGAATCGCGCCCGAATCGCGGCGATCTCGGCGGCGAGTGTGTCGTGAAAGCTCTGCCAGCAATGCTCGATGCGGCTTTGCACCTCGGGAAAGCTCAGTTTTGTGCGGTAGATCATCTCGCCCGACGCCACCACCCGCGCCACCGTGCCCAGGCCCACCGCCACGCGCGGACTTTTGGTGTTCACCCAGTGCGGCAGCGATTCGCTGAACATCGCGGGGTCGAGTTCCCATTTTTCGCGATTGGGGTCGCAAAACGCGCGGGGGAATCTGGCGCGCAGCAACGGGGCACCGATTTGGGGCGCGATATCGAATAATTCATCGACAAAACTGTCCTCACTGCGCCGCAATCCCAGCGGGTCGAGCCGTGAAGATGTAATAAAATCAGTTGGATAAATCTGTCCGGAATGTGCGGAGGTGAACAGCACCGGCACGCTTGGGGCTGTGGGGGCGAGCAACTCAACGGGAGGGGTGAGTTCGGCCAGCGCGAATGTCGCAAGTCTTTCGTTCACGCGCTGAGGCCGCCCAGCCATGTCGAACAGACATCCTGTAACACTTGCGGCCCAGCGGGGGGCGAGATAGAAGCGCCGAACCAGCGGGCGATTAGCTCAGCGGGAGAGCGTCCCCCTGACACGGGGAAGGTCACAGGTTCAATCCCTGTATCGCCCACCATCCCGCACCACACACGCTGGTTCACCGAAACGCCCGGTTGCGCTGTCGCTTTCAGCCTCACTTCATATCCTGCAGAAACGGGTTCGTGCGGCGTTCGACGCCAATGGACGAGCCTTCGCCGTGGCCGCAGAGAAACTGCATATCGTCGCCCAACGGCAGCAACTTGGTTTGGATCGACTCCATCAATTGCTCATGACTGCCATAGGGGAAATCGGTGCGGCCGACGCTGCCTCGGAACAGCACGTCGCCCACCAGGGCGAATCGGGCGGTTTTTTCGGCGAACACCAGATGGCCCGGCGTGTGGCCTGGGCAGTGCAGCACGTCAAAGCGCAGCCCGCCGAGGCTGATCACCTCACCCTCGGTCAGAAACCGGTCTGGCTCGGCATTGCGCAGGCCGGTCATGCCATAGGTCCGCGCCTGGGTCTCGATGCTGTTGAGCAGGAATGTGTCGCGCAGATCGGGGCCGACCAGCGGTGCCGGGGCCAAGCCCTGCTTGATGCGATTCTCGTCGATCAACCCCTTCAGCGCCTTGGCGCCGCCCGCATGGTCGAGATGGCCGTGGGTGAGCAGCAGCATTTGCGGCTGCAGATCGAAGCGGTTCAGCGCATCCACAATTCGCCCCGGCTCACCGCCCGGATCGACAACCATGCAGTCACGTGTGTCCTTGTCCCAGACAATGGCGCAATTCTGCTGGAACATCGTGACGGGAATGACGGCAATTTGGAGAGTGGCCACTGAAAAAATCCTTGAAAATCAAAGCCCGTTGAACAGGGCGGTGGACAAATAGCGTTCGGCGAAAGACGGCGCGATGGCAATGATCAGGCGACCTGTATTGGCCGGGTTGCGCGCCAGATCGAGCGCCGCCCGCAGCGCCGCACCGGAGGAGATGCCCACCGGCAGACCCTCCATTTGGGCACAGCGACGCGCTGTGGCAATTGCGTCGCGTTCGGAAACCCGCACGACTTCATCGACCAACGACATATCCAGATTTTCCGGCAGGAAACCCGGCCCGATGCCCTGAATGCCATGCGGTCCCGGCTCATCGCCAGACAGCACAGCGCTTTCCGCCGGTTCTACCACGCAGATGCGCAGCCCCGGCTTGCGCGGCTTCAGGCGGCGGGCGATGCCGGTGATGGTGCCGCCGGTGCCCGCACCGCCGACGATGATGTCCACGCGACCATCGGTGTCCACCCAAATTTCCTCGGCGGTGGTTGCCTCATGTATCGCCGGATTGGCCGGATTGTCGAATTGCCGTGCCATCCATGCGCCCGGCGTCGAAGCGACAATCTCCTCGGCTTTGGCAATCGCCCCGGCCATTCCTGAGCGTGCCGGAGTGAGCACCACCGACGCCCCCATCAGCCGCAGCATCTTGCGCCGCTCGATGGAGGCACCTTCCGGCATCGTCACCAACAGGCGATAGCCACGCGAGGCCGCAACGAAAGCGAGGGCTATGCCGGTATTGCCGGAGGTCGGCTCGACGATGGTCGATTGCTCCGGCGAGATTTCACCTGCGGCTTCGGAGGCGTTGATCATCGCTAGGCCCACGCGATCCTTCACCGAGCCGAGTGGATTGAAATATTCCAACTTCACCGCCAGTTCGGCGCATAGGCCGTCGGCTGCCGAAATTCGGGGTATTCGGACCAGCGGCGTGCCGCCCACCGTCTCCAAAATGGAGTTGTAGATACGACCGCGCGGGGGCGGCGGGGAGAATTCGGCAGCGTTGTGCGCGGAAGACTTGCTCATACGGCCTCATTACCACATCCTTGCGTCGTGGTTTAGGGGGAGGGGACGAGGCGCATGTTGATTCGTCGTGATCGCGCGATGGTGGCGGTGAGCATCATGCTGGACATCGCCTTTCACGCTGGGCGCACCGGCACCGTGAGTGCCGCTGATCTCGCCGAGCGTCTCGGGCTGGCGCGGCGGGGTATGGAGCCGCTGCTGCAAGCGCTGTCGCGTGCCGAATTGCTCGATTCCGTGCGCGGCCCGCGCGGCGGCTACCGCTTGGGGCGGCCAAGGCGGGATATATTGTTGTCTGATGTCGTCGCGGTGGCG
>Ga0316222_1000584_pt1 | contig 54483 bp, 54 predicted proteins | sample TBH18011metaG_FD_206008 | JGI IMG/M metagenome (GOLD analysis project Ga0316222, IMG submission 206008) | Freshwater microbial communities from Trout Bog Lake, Wisconsin, USA - TBH18011 | ecosystem: Environmental > Aquatic > Freshwater > Lake > Hypolimnion/Profundal zone | place: USA: Wisconsin... | reverse complement strand
TTCTAAATTAAAGGTAAATAGAGATAGAGAAGGTATTTTAACACGGTAGCGGGGATGGGCGGGAATACGGCACAAAACGCTTTGCTTTAAGCATCGCGCAATTTAGACAATAAATATCTTATAACCTTAGTCCGCAGTGGATATCTTGATTTGTTCCTGATTGTGGCGACTCTGTTCTTCCATAACCAATAACGATAGTTCTTTCTTGAGTTCGTTAAACTCGGCTGAACTCGGGTCGCGCGAACGTGGCATGGTGACGCTCACTTCTTTTTTTATTTTACCGGGACGGTAAGTCATCACCATAATCCGATCCGCCAGATAGATCGATTCTTCGATGCTGTGCGTTACAAAAATAACGGTCTTTTTGAATGTCGTCCAGATGCGCAGTAATTCGTCCTGCAGATTGCGTCGGGTGAGAGAATCCAACGCACCGAAAGGCTCATCCATCAACAAAATAGGTGAGTCAAGAGCCAGCACCCGGGCAATCGCCACGCGCTGGCGCATGCCACCGGAAAGATCTTTCGGATACCGTTCGCGAAAATCCCGCAGATTGAGCATTCCCAATAAAGCATCCACCTTTTCCTTGATTTGGGTTTTGGGTAGCTTCTTAATTTCCAGGCCGAAGGCGATATTTTGTTCCACCGACATCCACGGAAATAAAGCATATTCCTGAAACACCATACCGCGATCCGGGCCCGGATTTTGTACCGTCTTGTCATCAATTGTAATCGAACCCGAGGTCGGCGGAGAAAAACCCGCAATAGCGTTCAACAGGGTGGACTTGCCACAACCAGAAGGACCTAGCAAGCAAATGAACTCGCCCGACTGGATGTCCAAATTGATGTCCTCCAGCGCAACGATTTCACTCTCCTCCGATCTGAAAATTTTGCTTACTTTGCTGACTTGTATTTGTGGACGGGAAATCATTTGCTTTCGATACCCCGGTGCCATTTAAGTAAATAATTATTCAGACGGTTCATACCGGAGTCGATGGCCAAGCCCAACAAGCCAATCGTAAACATGCCGGCAATAATTTTGTCGGACCAGAAAAATTCGCGCGCCTCCAGAATGCGATAACCAAGACCATTGTTCACGGCGATCATTTCCGCCACGATCACCACAATAAATGCAGTTCCGATACCAATCCGCGCTCCCGTCAAAATGTATGGTGTGGCTGCGGGTATCATAACGCGCAGAAACATCGTTGTCTGGCTTGCCCCGAGGCTGCGCGCGGCACGAATGTAAATGCTATCGACGTGACGGACACCGGCAATGGTATTCATCAGCATCGGAAAGAATGCCCCCAGCACAATCAGGAAAATAGCCGGTGGATTGCCCAAACCAAACCACAGAATCGAAAGCGGGATAAAAGCAATCGGCGGTATCGGCCGCAATATTTGAATCAGCGGATTAAACAATTTATAAACGCGATCATTGGCGCCCATCAGCAACCCCAGAGGCAGTGCCAAAATGCCGCCAATCAGGAAACCAACCACCACCCGGTAAAGGCTCGCATAAGCATCACGCGGCATCTCGCCTGAAACCATCCATGCCAAATAACTGGATTTATCTGCATCGAACGCTTCTGTCGGTAACAGATATTCCCACCACTTTGCAATCACCGCCATCGGCGTCGGCAAAATTTGCGGATTGACGATTGCATGAGAAGACAAATACTGCCACAAAGCAACCAGAGCAATTGGGACTAGAAACCCCTGTGCCCTGTCGAATATTTTATTCAACAAAGAAGACTTCATCTGCTGCTTAGTTTCATTATTTAACCTTTAATTCTTTTTTCGCTTTATCCAGCAGATCGAGTCGAACCCACTCTTTCGCCAAGGGTGGCACAGCAATCTTGCCAACACCATATTTCTTCATCAAATCGGCAGTCACTTGCACATGCTCCAGTGTTACATCATAAGTGAAGGATGCATTGCTCATAGCATCCTCATAGTCTTCGCTGCTGATTTGATTTTTGAACATTTGCTCGCGCACATATTTTTCTGCAAGCTTGGGATTATTCTGGAAAGTTTGCGTGGCTTCCACGAAAAGCTTGAGCACACGTTCGGCCACATCGGGCTTTTCCTTATACATCTTTTCGGTCATCACCAGCACCCGAACCGGCTCGCCAATCGGCGTGTCGTACGGTTTCAATATTTCAGTTCCGTAACCCTTGTTGATTGCCTGCGAAGATTGCGGCTCGGACTGGCACATTGCATCAATATTTTTCTGCATCAAGGCCTGATTCAAATCAGCAAAAGGCATAAAAAATATCTGCACATCTTTCCCCGGCTGATCGGACCAGGTCAGGTTATTTTTGGATAGTTCGGCAGCCAGTAATAACTCTTGCGCGCCACCCCGTGCGACCCCCACTTTTTTACCTTTAAGCTCGGCTATCGATTTTATTTTTAAATCGGAACGACCCACAATACGTGCGCCCCCTTTAGCGAAGCCGGCCACCACGTAAATCGGTACGCCACTGGCGCGCCCCGCAACCGCCGCATCCAATGCACTGGCAGCAATATCAATTTCCCCCGCAATGGTTGCCGGCAAAATATCCAGCCCCTTGGGAAATACGCGTTCTTCAATGGTCAGATTGTATTTCGGTGCGATTTCTTTCATATAGGAAACCGCGCCGTAGTGGGCAAACTTGAGGTTACCGAGCCGAACGATATCCGGTGACGCCTGTATGCCGAGTGAAAACAGCAAAGCGAATGCAATCAGAAAATACTTTGAAAATTTCATGTGAACTTCCTATTAAAAATTGAAGCTAAAATGTGAAAGCAAGCAAAGCCCTTCACAGGATTATAACCCCGCAGACCTCTCATATCCCCTGCTGCTTGCTTCTGGAATTTTCAGGCAAACCATCCCCAATATCCTGGCGGCCTTGTTCAAACGGTCATCGAAACAGGCAAAACAAATGGGTAACTGCGCAATGCGCCCAACCTCAAAGGCTGCGGCAAGCTGGATACTGTCATACCCCCGCAATGCAAACGTATCCGCATAGTCGCCCGCCCGTTCCACCAACGCCTGATCCACATCCAGCACCACGAAACGCGGCCAGTCTTGCGCCAGCAAATTTTTGGCTTGCTCAATCACGGCTGCATCAATCGGCACTTCCCGTGCGCGCCGCGAAAGTGCTGCATGAGCCTCTGTCCAAGCCACCCGACAAACGGCTACCGCTTCGGCCTCTGCCACCTTCGCCTTGACTGCGTCGCTGCCCGCTTCAACGATATAAAGTTTCACTAACGCCGAGGTGTCGCAAAATAGAATCATCCGCGATTTTCCTGCACCAAGGCTGACATCAGCTTGCCGCCTCCCTGCAATATCAGCGAAGCGCCTGCAGGCTTGCCCCCATGCCAGCTTGCCACACCTGCGGCCAGCAGTCTCGCCACTGCCGTATTACCCGTTGGAGGCACCCCCACGATGCGTGCCACGACCTTGCGATGTGAGGTAAGTTCAATCAACTGTCCAGTTTGGGCTTGAACCACATATTGTGACAAATGAGCCTTTAATTCACGCATTGACACCCGCATTTGAAACCTCTTTTATGAATTTAATGAGTTAATTGTGGACTTATTTGTGTCGGACAGTCAATAACGTTTCAGGAAATCCAGTTTCACACAAGAGAATTGAATAGGTAAAATCAATAACCACTACCCGCCATGTTGCTGTCATTCAAGGTATGATTCGTCCTGAATTTTGACAGACCGTACCCGGCCAGGAACTGACCATCACGACTGGCGATTTGTTCCAACAAGTTCGCATGCTTCTAAATTTTCTATGTAGCATGTCGCACATCACATATCTCACATTAAATGGATTGGTTTGGGATCAATTGTGCATTGCGTAGAACGCTTCGTGGTTCTTGTCGACCTGTTTGATTAAGTCGTGAGTGGGAGCTTTACTTGCACCTTGAAAGTTGCCTATTACAACTGAGTTGCGAATATTATATTTTAAGAATGTGTATCCATTAAGCAAGAGAGACATATCGGGTAATGGAAGTATTGATAGACATCATCCTCAAGGCTGGACGCTCCGCCGTTGAACTTTCCTTCTTTGTCCTTTTGCCGGTCATGGTGGTCATGCTCACTCTGATGCGCCTTCTAGAAGCCCAAGGCAAGCTTGACTGGTTAGTTAAACGACTGACACCTATATTGAGACCCTTTGGACTCGATGGATTAAGCGTGTTTGCTGCACTACAGATTAACTTTATCAGTTTTTCTGCTCCCATTTCTACCTTAAGTATGATGGAAACACGAGGTGCATCTGATCGTCACATTGCTGCAACACTTGCAATGGTTTTTGCCATGTCACAAGCAAATGCAGCTTTTCCATTGATGACGATGGGTTTGAATTTGGGAACAACATTATTCTTCTCGCTCATTGGCGGGTTAGTAGCAGCTTCTGCTACGTATTATTTTTTCGGCCGCCACCTCTCATCAACAGAGGCTAAACTAGATGAAACTCTCACGCACCAATCAGCGGACAACGCGAGTAGTGTGCTCGATGTCATCAATCGGGCTGGCGCTGAAGCTTTCAAGCTTGCTGTCGGTGCAATCCCCATGTTGGTATTGTCATTGGTGGTCGTTGCCGCCCTAAAGCGTTGTGGTGTTATTGACTTGCTCACTTTATGGCTAACTCCGCTACTTGCGATGATTTCAATCGACCCCGCCCTAATCCTACCATCGTTAACGAAATATTTAGCTGGTGGAACTGCGATGATGGGAGTAATGGACGGCTTACGCCGCTCTGGTCAGGTCAGTGTTGAATTGCTCAATGCCAGCGCTGGATTTCTTGTCTCTCCATTTGACCTACCTGGGGTCGCTATATTTATCTCAGCGGGGAAGCGAATTGGCTCAGTTTGGAAGCCGGCCGCACTGGGAGCATGCTGTGGCATTGCCGTCCGTACTATGGGACACGCGGTTTTTGGGTAAGGCGTAACACCATACAATATCATCGTGCATTTGGGGCTTCATTGGGTGAGCTACTGACGTATGACAATGTTGAATTCGAGTGACCGTTGATTCGGCAAGAGCAGAGCGGAGGTCGAGGCAAGATCAAGCCGAGGCCTTATTACCCCCCCGAATTCATCCCCCATTTTCGCAACTCGGCACGACGTTTCGCATAATCCGGGCAAACGGATTCCACCACTTGCCAGAACGCCGCCGAATGATTCATTTCGCGCAAGTGGGCAAGTTCATGCACCACAACATAATCCACCAGATGCAGGGGCATTTTGATAAGTTGCCAATTCAGGCGCACCGTACCGCGCGTGGTGCAACTTCCCCATTGGGTACGAGCCGAAGAAATTTTAATTTCACCGGGATTCACATTCATCAGCGGGGCAAAATGTCCGATGCATTCGGTGAACAATTTCAGTGCCTGATGCCGGTACCAGCGCATGATTATTTTTTCGATCAACGCCGGATTATCTATTTTGGAAACATGCACCATCAACTGCGTGCCGTGAAGTTGCGGCGGTGCATCGAACAAAACGGGAATGATGCGGAGCGTGAAGAGCTCTCCGCGATATGAAATCGTTTCACCGTCACTCCAATTTTGAGGTGACGGTTTCCTCGCCTGCCAGCTTTCAAGTTTTTCCACCACCCAAGCGGCTTTTTCTTCCAATACACTGCGCAGCCATTTTTCTGAAGCACGCAAAGGCATATTCACCGTGAGGCCACGGTCATCAATGCGCAATCCGATGCTGCGCCGCCTGCCGGTTCGTTTGAGTGTGTAGGTAACCGGTTTGCCCGCCAACTGGATGCTGCGTTGTTCGACAACGGCAGGAGGCATCAGTCTGCGCAACATTTTGAGCATCAGCCCAGTCGCTTCACTTCCGCTTCAATCCAGGTTTCGACGCGCTGGTTGATTTCATCGGCTTTAAGCCCCGCAGTTTCCAGCGGAACTCCTATGCTCATGGTAATCACGCCGGGACGCTTGAGGAATGAGTTTCGTCCCCAAAGTTTGCCTGCGTTATGCGCCACAGGTACCGCAGGTGCACCACTCGAAGCGGCCAGCAAAGCCCCGCCAATTTTGTATTTGCTGCGCTGACCGTAAGGAATGCGCGTGCCTTCCGGGAAAATAACCACGCAGAATCCCATCGCCAGCCGATCCTTACCCTGTTTAAGCAATTGCTTCATCGCTTCCCGGCCATCACTGCGTTTTATCGCGATGGGACTGGTCATTGCCAACCCCCAGCCAAAAAAAGGTAACCAAAGCAATTCACGCTTGAGCACCCAGACTTGTGGCGGAAATACTTTTTGAAGCGCAATAGTCTCCCAGGCTGATTGATGTTTACACATCACAATGCAGGGCTCCTTCGGAATATTCTCTGCACCTCTGATTTCCATACGGATACCACATAAGACCCGCAACAACCATAAAACAATCAGCGCCCAACCGGAAATCATACGGTAACGGGTGATCGGCTTAAAGGGAAAAGACAATATCGCAATGAGTGCAAACAGCGGCGTGATCAGGATTTTCAGCAACAGGAAAATCAGCGAGCGAAGAAATACCATATTTAGGGTGCCTCTATTGATTCAAATTTCTAAGCCAGACAAGGCGCGATTAAAAATTTGCGACGACGCATATGTCTGATATGTTAGGAGTAATTTTTATGAGTAACGCAGTATGGCAACAAAATTTTAATCGATAGAGGTTCCCTTAAACCAGTGTCGCTACTGCCGTAGCAAGATCAGGGAAGGTTAAGGTACCATTAGGCAGTCCGCCTTTAGCCTGGGTTTTTAACCCCTTGCCGGTTAGTACCAGCATAGGCTGCGCACCCATTCTCGCGGCAGATTCCAGATCTCTGAGCGAATCTCCCACCACCGGCACGCCCTGCAAATTAACGTTGTAGCGTGCTGCAATATCTTCCAGCATTCCGGGTTTAGGCTTGCGGCAATGGCAATCGGATTCTGCTGTGTGCGGACAATAAAATATGGCATCAATCCGTCCTCCCGCCAGCGAGACTGCCTTGTGCATCTTGTCGTGAATCGCGTTGAGCGTATGCATATCAAACAGACCGCGCCCGATACCAGACTGATTGGTTGCCACCACCACGCGATAATCCGCCTGACAAAGACGGGCAATCGCCTCCAGACTTCCGGGAATGGGTTTCCATTCTTCCGGATTTTTGATGAATTGATCGGAATCGTGATTAATCACGCCGTCGCGGTCCAGAATGATCAGGTTCATACGGCTAGCCTCGAAATATCTGCAAAGCGGTTCATCGCTTGCTGCAATATTACTAACAATGCGAGTCGGTTTGCACGCAAGGCAAGATCATCCGCATTGACCATTACGTTGTCAAAGAAAGCATCCACTGGTTCCCTCAGCGCTGCCAATGACTGCAAAGAAGCGGTGTAGTCTCCGGCAGCAAAGGCTGTGTCCGCCTTGGGAGAAATCTGGCCCAATGCCTGATACAATTTCTGTTCGGCCTCTTCCTTTAGCAGCCCAACATCCACTATACCGCTCGCGCCGCCTTCAACTTTTTTCAGGATGTTTCCCACGCGCTTGTTGGCAGCAGCCAACGCTGCGGCTTCAGGAAGCAATGCAAAAGCCTGCACAGCTTGAAGCTGCTTGGGCACCAGATAAATTTGGCCCGGTCTCATACACAAAACCGCTTCCACCTCGTTGGTCGAATAACCTTGCTCGCGCATCATTCCGCCCAAACGATCAAATACAAAACTCTCAACGTCAGCATGTGCATCGACCAGTTGGTTCGGCGGAAAACCGGAAAACGCAATGGCAATCAGTTCGGAGAGGCTAAGTGGCAAGTCTTTCTCAATTAACATACGCAGAATACCCAGCGCATGCCGCCGTAATGCAAAAGGATCTTTGTCACCCGTCGGAATCTGCCCGATGCCGAACATGCCCACCAGCGTTTCCAGTTTATCCGCCAGCGCAACGCACACTCCAACGGAGTTGCGCGGCAATTCATCCCCCGCAAAACGGGGTTTGTAATGATCTTCAATGGCAAAAGCAATATCGTCGCCCAGCCCGTCATGCTGAGCGTAATAGCGTCCCATAATGCCCTGAAGTTCTGGGAATTCGCCCACCATGTCGGTAAGCAAATCCGCCTTGGCCAGCAAGGCGGCCTGATCCGCCTGGGCAGCCAACTGATCCCCGCCTAACTGCCGAGCTATCGCCCGGGCGATGGTTTGTACACGTTCCACCCGCTCGCCTTGAGTACCCAACTTATTGTGATACACCACCTTGGCTAAACCGAGCACGCGCGAATCCAGAGGTTTCTTGCGATCCTGATCAAAGAAAAATTTCGCATCGGCAAGGCGCGGACGCACTACGCGTTCATTACCACCAATCACCGCAGTGGCATCATCGGGGCGAATGTTGGAGACCACTAAAAATTTATTAGTAAGCTTCCCCTCACCATCCAGCAACGGAAAATATTTCTGGTTCGCCTTCATGGTCAAAATCAGGCATTCCTGCGGCACTTCAAGAAACTGTGTTTCAAACTGGCAAATCAACACATTGGGACGCTCAACCAACCCGGTCACTTCATCCAGCAAGGCCTCATCCACAATAGGAACCGCCCCGCCGCCCACTTTTGCAGCGGCCTCGGCCAACTGTTGCGCGATATTGGCACGGCGCTTTTCAAAACCCGGAATCACCGCGCCTTCGTTTTCCAGTTGCGCTTCGTAGCTATCGGCATCGCGAATGTCCAGCGTGGCACTGGAGGCTTCAAAGCGGTGACCTTGCGTGGTACGTCCCGCCTGCAAACCCAATATCGAAATTGACACAATCTCTGTGCCGTGCAGTGCCACCAGTCGGTGTGCAGGACGCACGAACTGCACACTATCCCAGCCGTTGGCAAGTTGATAGGTCATCACTTTGGGGATCGGCAGTTTTGCCAAAGCTTCCTGCAATGCCAGTTGCAGGCCCTCCACCAGAGAGACACCGGATTGCGTGCTATCGTAAATGAGTGACTCCGCTTTGCCTTCGCCTTCCCGGCGCAATTGTGCGACCACCTCAGCCCCGGCGCCTAGTGCGGCTAATCTTTTCAGTAATGCGGGTGTCGCCTGCCCGGTCGCATCCAACCCGACCGACACTGGCATCAATTTTTGCGCGACTTGTTTGTCATCTGCTTTAGTAGCCACATTGTTAACTTGCACCGCCAAACGTCTGGGCGACGCAAACGAGATGACTTCGGCTGATTTGGACGCCAACCCTTGGTTTTTTAAATTATCCGCCAGAACACTGGCAAAACTCTCACCCAACTTCTTCAAGGATTTCGGCGGCAGTTCTTCGACGAAAAGTTCAACTAATAAATTCTTTGTCGTCATATTCATGCTGCCTTCTTTTCTATTTGTGCCAGCACTTCGTCCGCCCATGCGCGCGGTGCCATCGGAAAACCCAGACGGGCACGACTTTCCAGATAGCTTTGCGCCACACTTCTGGCGAGGTTGCGGATACGTCCAATATAAGCGGCACGCTCGGTCACTGAAATCGCGCCGCGTGCATCCAGCAGGTTAAACGTGTGTGCGGCTTTTAACACTTGCTCGTAGGCAGGCAATGCGAGTTGTTGTTCCATCAGATGCTTTGCCTGCTTCTCATGGCTTCCAAACGCACCGAGCAAAAACTCTACATCGCTGTGCTCAAAATTATAAGTAGACTGCTCCACTTCGTTCTGGTGATAAACATCACGATAAGTGAGCCCGTCCGCCCAAGTCAGATCAAACACATTGTCCACGCCCTGCAAATACATGGCGAGGCGTTCCAGACCATAGGTGATTTCACCGGTGATGGGTTTGCAGTTGATCCCGCCGACTTGCTGGAAATAAGTAAACTGGGTGACTTCCATGCCGTTCAGCCAAACCTCCCAGCCTAGCCCCCAGGCTCCCAGCGTGGGATTTTCCCAATCGTCTTCAACAAAGCGAATGTCATTTTTCTTGAGATCAAAACCCAGCGCTTCGAGCGAATTGAGATACAGTTCAAGTATATTTTCCGGTGCCGGTTTGAGCACCACCTGATACTGGTAATAATGCTGTAAGCGATTTGGATTCTCACCATAGCGACCATCCTTGGGACGGCGCGAAGGTTGAACATAAGCTGCTTTCCACGGCTCAGGCCCAATCGCCCGCAGAAAGGTTGCAGTGTGCGAGGTGCCGGCACCCACTTCCATGTCATAGGGTTGCAGCAGTGCACAGCCTTGCTTGTCCCAAAAGTTTTGTAGCGTCAGAATGATTTGCTGAAAGGTCAACATCGTTAAATTCGGCCCAATTTCAAAGCGTGCATTTTACTAGCTTTCGCTAGTTAGCGCAGAACGAATCAGTCAGTTCCAATTTCTCGGATCGCGGCAAAGCCTTAATTTCCATCTCGCGTTTCAATGCAGTCGATTTGTCGGCACAAGTTTCAAAATAGACTACCGTCACCGGCGTACGGCCACGCGTGTATTTCGCACCTTCTCCGGCATTGTGTGCAGCAAGCCGCTTATCCAGATCATTGGTAATCCCGCAATACAATGTTCCGTCCACACAGCGCAGCAAATAGCATATCCAACTCATTTTCTTGCCAGTCCCCAGCCAACGCCCAGCATCGTTCCCAGCAAGATCAGCACCGCTGCATTCCCCCAGCGGACGTAAGGAGTGCTACCGCTATACCCCTGCACCTCAGCGGTGAGCATGCCTTCCTGATGCTGCGGCAACATTTCCAGAATGTGACCACTGCGCCCGATAATCGAAGTCACGCCGGTGTTGGTGGCGCGCAACACCATCCGTCCGGTTTCCAGTGCGCGCATTTGAGAAAGTTGATTATGTTGCATCGACGCGTGGGAGTTGCCGTACCAGGCATCATTACTCACGTTCACCAGTAAGGTTGCTTCGGGAAGCGGACGAATAATTTCTTCACCAAACGCATCTTCGTAGCAAATATTGACGGCCACTTTTTGGCCCGCCACATTGAGAGGGGGTTGTGCCACACCTCCGCGTGCCAAGTCGCCCATCGGGATATTTAAAACTTCATTGATAAGCCAGCCGAGCACCGGGCGCAGCGGAATAAACTCACCCAAAGGCACAAGATGATTTTTACGGTAGCTTTGGCTGGGGGCGGTACCCAGTGTAAACACGCTATTGAAATATTGCTTTTGGTCGCTTTCGAAAGCACCGATGATAATATCGCCGCCATTCTTAAGTGCCTGATCACGCAAGAGTCCGGCATAGTTTTTCGGCACCTCCTGCCGCTGTAAAGGCAATGCAGTTTCCGGCAAGACGATCAAACGTGCATCACTTTGCTGCACCAACTTGCGATAAGTTTCCAGGGTTCCGACCAGAGACTCTTCGCGAAATTTCATTTCTTGCGGAATGTTGCCTTGTGCCAGACTGACTTTGATTGACTGACCCTGCGGTTGAGTCCACTCCACTTCATGCAGAATCACGCCCGCTACCCAAAGCATGGCAACAACCGCCCAGGCAATTTGTCCCGGCCGACTCCAACGCACTTGCCACAGCAATGCAAACAACCCCGCACTCACCGCCACGAGCAGCGAAACACCATACACGCCCAACACAGGCGCATAGCCCGCCAAAGGGCTGGCTGCAGCCTGTGAATAGCCGAATGTGAGCCAGGGAAATCCGGTAAAAATCAGCCCGCGTACCCACTCAATCAGCACCCACAGGGCGGGCATGATCAATGCCAGACGGACCCAAATTGGAGCCCTCAGTTTCGCCTGTGCGTAGCCGACTATTGCCGGAAACAGCGCAAGAAAAGCGGCAAACAAAGCGGTTCCCGAAAACGCCAGAATGAACGGCATCTCGCCATAATCATGCAGTGCAATATAAATCCAGCCGATGCCTGCTCCAAACAAACCGCAGCCGAATGCCCATCCGATCCGGGTTGCTGTACGGACATTTTCCGCACGCAACCATTGCGTGAACAGTACGGCCAAGGACAATACTGTCAGGGGAAATATTCCAAAGGGAGCGAAACCGAACACGGCGAGCAAGCCTGCTCCGAATGACACAATATAATTTTTAAGATTCGGGGATATCACGTAATGTCTCAAATAATTTGTTGGGCAATTATACGTGGCGTACGTGGCTCCGAGAATATATCAACGCTCGGACATCTGCCGGTGACACATTACCCTCTCGGATGATGCTGTGCATGCAATTTTTTGAGTCGTTCCCGTGCAACATGGGTGTAAATCTGCGTCGTGGAAATATCTGCATGGCCCAATAACATCTGCACCACGCGCAAGTCTGCTCCGTGATTCAGCAAATGGGTCGCAAATGCATGGCGCAGGGTATGCGGGGAAAGTGATTTGTTGAGCCCGCAGTGCCGGGCGTGCTTTTTGATCAGGTACCAGAACATTTGCCGGGTCATTGATTCAGCACGGTGGGTAACGAATAATGCATCACTTACTTTACCCGTCAGCAACAGCGGTCGCCCTTCTGCAAGATAGCGCCTGATCCAATCCAGCGCTTCCTCACCCAACGGCACCAAGCGCTCTTTGCTGCCCTTGCCCATCACACGCACCACGCCCATATCGAGGCTGACTTGCGCAACACTCAGCGTGACCAATTCGGACACACGCAGACCGGTGGCGTAAAGCACCTCAAACATGGTGCGGTCACGCATGCCTAGCGGCGTTTCAACGTCCGGCGCATTGAGCAGTTTTTCCACATCTTGTTCGGTCAGACTCTTGGGCAAACTGCGGGGAAGCTTGGGCGGGGCAATTTGCAGTGAGGGGTCGGTTGCTATTTTGTTTTGCCGAAGCAAATAGCGAAACAGTCGTTTAAGGCTGGAGATTGCGCGTCCAGTACTGGTAGCCTTGGCTTTTTGCTGAGTGACCAGATGAGCGAGGAATCCTTGAAGATCGGCGTAGGTTGCCTGCGGCAACAGAACGCCGCGCTGCAGTTCCAGCCAGTCGGCAAACTTATTCAAATCACGGCGATAGCTTTCAAGCGTATTGCGTGACAGGCCGTCCTCCAGCCAAAGGCTGTCACTGAATTCGTCCAGGATATCTTGGTTGTTGTTCATATCGGAAACATCTGGACAGAGTAGTATTACTCGCCTCGTTCCCAACCATTTGGCAGGGTTGAAAGTACTCCCTCGTGCGTCAGCAACCAGTGCTTAATGTCCAATGCGTAGCCTCCGCTGTGATGCATGAAACCACCAAGACTGGCCTTCCCCACAATGCGATGACAGGGAATTATAACGGGGAGGGGATTGTTGCCACAGGCCTGCCCCACTGCGCGGGGGCTGGAGCCTATACGTGCAGCCACCTCACCGTAAGTGAGCACTTGCCCGCACGGAATAGCCTGCATGATTTGCCATACTTTATTTTGGTGCGGAGTGCCGCCAAACTTGAGCGGAAGATCAAAGTGAAAATCCGCATCGGCAAAGTATGCCAACAGTTGCTCGCAAACGGTTCTCGCAAAAACATTGCATGGAGCTTGCGACCTGGCTCCCGGCGCAAGAAATTCGATGCCGGTCAAGCATTCATCCGTGCAGTAAATGCCAATCACACCGAACGGGGATTTAAGTTTTGCCTGATAGTCCATAACAGAATGATAGCGCAAAAAAACAGGGAGGCGTCTGCCTCCCTGTTTTTTTGTGGCCCGCCAGAGCTTACGCTGCTGCTTTGGGCGCGCGGACTGCCAGTTTTTCTTTGATACGTGCCGACTTGCCGGAACGGTCGCGCAAGTAGTAGAGCTTGGCGCGGCGAACGTCGCCACGACGCTTCACTTCAATACTGGCGATGCTGGGCGAATAAGATTGGAATGTACGTTCCACACCTTCACCGGCAGAAACTTTGCGCACGATGAATGAGGAGTTGAGGCCCTTGTTACGCTTGGCAATCACCACGCCTTCGTAAGCCTGTACGCGTTTGCGCTCGCCTTCGACCACGTTCACGTTGACGATCACGGTGTCGCCGGGGGCGAAATTCGGAATTGTTTTACCCAGACGGGCAATTTCTTCTTGCTCAAGTATTGCGATCAGATTCATTTTGCTTCCTTTTCTTGTGCGGATGCTTGTTCCTGCTGGTACTCTGCCAGTAGCCGAGCTTCCTGTTTTGTTAACTGGCGTTGTGCCAGCAATTCCGGGCGACGTTCTGCAGTCCTGCCTACTGACTGCTTTAATCGCCACTTCTCTATCTCGGCGTGGTGCCCGGACATTAATACCTCCGGAATACCCTCGCCGTTATAAAATTCGGGCCGCGTGTAGTGGGGACAATCCAGCAGCCCTTTTACAAAGGAATCCTGCTGTGCGGATGCGTCATCGCCCAATACACCGGGAATCTGCCGCACCACACTATCCATCAACACCATCGCTGCCAACTCCCCACCGGACAAAACATAGTCACCGATGGAAAGCTCTTCATTCACTTGTTGCCTGATCAGTCGTTCGTCCACGCCTTCGTAACGGCTCGCCAACAATATCAAACCTTCTTCACGAGCCAGCAGCTCCATCACCACTTCATGGGTAAGCGGCCTGCCTTGCGGTGACAGATGAATCACACAACTCTTCACCACACCGGCTTGTGCCTGGCTTTGTCTGGCGGCACTGATTGATTTCTCCAGCGGCTCCGCCAGCATCACCATTCCGGGGCCGCCGCCATACGGACGGTCATCCACGGTGCGGTAATTATCAGTCGTAAAATCACGCGGATTCCACGTCTGCAACACAAACTTGCCCTGCTCAGAAGCGCGACGCGTTACACCATATTGGGTAATCGCGGCGAACATTTCCGGAAACAATGTAATAACATCAAACCGCATCTCAATTAGTGCTTTTCAGCCCAATCGGCAGACCAGTCCACACGAATCACTTTTTCCGTCAAGCTCACCTGCTTGATTGCACTGGCGATGAATGGAACTAAAATCTCGCCGCTCGCCCCCCGCACACACAGCACCTGATTGGCTCCGGTATCCATCAAATTGTCTACCGTACCCAAACTTTCGCCGGCCAGATTGACAACCTCAAGGCCGATCAAATCGGTCCAATAATACTCATCTTCAGCCTGTTGCGGAAGGCTGCTACGTGGCACCGCCACCAACAGGCCTTTATACTGCTCAGCCGTGGTACGGTCATTGCATCCGGGAAATTTGGCAATCAGGCCTTTGCTTTGCACAGCAAATTTTTCCACCACCATCTCGCGCCAGGGACGTTCCTCATCCCCCAGCCACCAGACTGAAAAATCGGCAAGACTATCCGTAAACTCGGTGTAAGTTTTAAGCTTCACCCAGCCTAATATTCCCTGCGCACCTGCCACACGCCCCATGATAACCATGGGGTCTGCTGCATCAGGCTTGGGCTGCTGCACCAGCGCGCTTAACCAGCTTGGCGACGGCTTCGCTCAATTGCGCGCCCTTTTCCTGCCAGTGAGCCACGCGATCCAACTGGATACGCATGCCATCGGCACCTTCAGGAGCAACCGGATTGTAAAAGCCGATGCGCTCAATGAAACGGCCATCACGGCGATTGCGTGAATCCGCTACCACCACGTTAAAAAATGGACGGTTCTTTGAACCGCCGCGTGAAAATCGAATAACAACCATAATTAACCTACTCTTCGTTAGCAAATGCCAAAGGGCGCGAATTCTACGACACTTTAGGGGAATATGGCAATAAGAAAATGCGTAGCGGGTGGTACCCGGTAAAACATCTAAATACTTCAGCCTGTAAAGAGCCAGAGTTTTTCCCCGGTTAACCAGTCCCTGACAGCAGAACGCTCTCGAACAATTTACTCAGACCAAACCAAGGTTATAATTATGACTATCTCGGCTACATACACTGAACTCGGCACTCTCTTTAACCAGCCGCCAATTGGGCGGCCAAATCTTTATGGACAGTACAAATGGCAACAAAACCTATTTCCAAATTCAAAATTAATGATCGCGTTCTTGTTTCCGCACCTGTAAATTCATTACCCGCCAAACATAACGGTCAAACCGGACGCATTACCGGTTTCGTCGAGGATTATCTTGTAATCGTCTATGTCAACGGTGAATCACTGCGCTTTCGTCCGGATGAACTGAAAATTTGTTTCAACAAGTAAATTATGCGCTGTGCAGTTTCAGCATGGCCGCTTCCAGCTTTCCTTCAACAATAAGCGGCGCAACCTCCTGTGCACGCTGCATGGCATGCACGATTAATTCGAACTCTTCGCGGCGCGGCGCATTCAGCACATAATTTGACACCGCGGACCGCTCACCGGGGTGCCCGATGCCGATTCGCAACCGCCAGAAATCGCGTGTACCGAGATGGGCGATAATGTCTTTCAAGCCATTATGCCCGCCATGTCCGCCACCCAGCTTTAACTTGGCACTACCGGGAGGCAAATCGAGTTCGTCATGCACCACCAGAATATTTTCCGGAAGTATCTTGTAAAACTGCGTCATAGCCCCCACTGCGCGCCCGCTGACGTTCATGAAGGTCTGCGGCTTAAGCAAGAACAATTCGTGGCTTCGCACATTCCCCTGCGCCGCTACGCCATGAAATTTGCCCTCTGCTTTGAAACTGCATTGATTGGCCTGCGCAAATTCATCCACCCACCAGAAACCGGCGTTGTGGCGGGTCGACTCATATTCCCGTCCGGGATTGCCTAAACCGACAATTAATTTAATTTCGCTCATAATGAAAAAACCCGCCATGCAATCCGTGGAAGCATGGCGGGTTTAAAGTGACATTGAAACTGGTTATTTAGCTGCCGGCTTTGCAGCAGGTTTTGCGGCGGCAGCAGGAACCGCAGCTTCGACTTCAGCTGTAGCAGCGGCTTCAACTGCGCCACGAGGTATTTGTACGGTAGCAACCACGGCTTCGGCAACATGCCCGCCATGACCCGCGACTTCAATACCCTTGGGTAGCTTGATATCTGCCACATGGATGGAATGACCGATTGCCAGCGTGGACAAATCCACTTCAATAAACTCAGGCAAATCAGCCGGCAAACAGGCGATATTCAAATCATTCAATACGTGGCTAACAATACCGCCGCTCAACTTCACACCGGGTGAAACCTCGGCATTGACAAAGTGCAATGGCACTTTCATGTGGATCTTCTTGTTTTTCGACACGCGCTGAAAGTCGATATGCTGAACTTGTTGACGGAACGGATGCATGACGAAATCACGCAACAGCACTTGTTGCTTTGTACCGTCCAGATCAAGAGTGAGCACCGATGCGTGGAAAGTTTCCTTGCGCAGGCTGTGGAACAGGTCATTGTGGTCGATATCGATCAGCGTTGGCTCATTGACACTTTCGCCTTCGCCATAAATAATGCCGGGTACACGTCCTGCCTTGCGCAGACGGCGGCTCGCACCCGTTCCTTGCGCCTTGCGGGTTGTTGCTGATATTTCAGTTGTCATTTTACTTCTCCACTTCAATTTTAAACTACCCGCGACCAGGTAGTTTAAGGTTATCGACCACCTGCTGGTGGTCGTTTAAAATTTTTAACTCGCGCTTGTTCGCGTCATACTTTAATCAATAAACAGCGAGCTCACCGATTCTTCCGCATTAATGCGGCGCATGGTTTCAGCCATCAGTTCGGCCACACTTAATTGGCGTATGCGTTTGCACGCTTTGGCTTCTTCGCGCAACGGTATGGTGTCAGTTACCACCAACTCATCCAGCGCGGAATTCTCAATACGCCCGATTGCAGGCCCAGACAATACGGGATGCGTACAATAAGCAATCACTCGCTCCGCACCCTTTTCTTTCAATGCTGCCGCAGCTTCGCACAACGTATTCGCGGTATCCACCATATCGTCCATGATAAGGCAGGTACGCCCCGTCACTTCACCGATGATATTCATCACTTTGGCTACATTCGGCTTGGGGCGACGCTTGTCGATAATCGCCAAGTCCGCATCCATTTGTTTTGCCAATGCACGGGCCCGCACTACGCCGCCCACGTCCGGCGACACTACAACCAGATTTTTGTAATTACATTTCCAGACATCGGAAAGCAAAATCGGGCTGGCGTAAATATTATCCACCGGAATCGCGAAAAATCCTTGTATCTGATCCGCGTGCAAATCCATGGTCAATACACGGTCCACACCCACGCCTGTCAGCATATCCGCCACCACTTTGGCGGTAATCGCTACACGGGCAGAACGCGGACGACGATCCTGTCTAGCATAGCCCATGTAGGGCAACGCGGCAGTGATACGGCCGGCTGAAGCACGCTTAAGCGCATCCACCATCACCAGCACTTCCATCAAAGTATCATTCGCCGGGGCACAAGTGGATTGCAGCACGAACACATCTTTGCCGCGCACATGCTCAAGTATTTCCACCATCACTTCACCATCGGAGAATCGTCCGACGGTGGCTCTACCGAGGCGGGTGCCCAAATGCCGGGCAACTTCTTCTGCGAGCTTGGGATTGGCATTGCCGGTGAACACCATCAAACTGTCGTGGGACACGTTAACCCCTAAGGTTTAGGAAATCTCTGCAAATTAAATTATTAGAGGTTCCCTTAGAATGAGCCGAAATCAAAAACGGGCGCAAGCGCCCCAGTTTCCCCCTCCCCATCCCTCCCCCCGCAAGCGGTAGAGGGGACAAGGTCTCGCTTTGCGAGTTTCACACTTATAACTGGCTGGGGAGGTAGGGATCGAACCTACGAATGCCGGAATCAAAATCCGGTGCCTTACCACTTGGCGACTCCCCAATAAAATCGAATTTCACCTGCTTAAAAACTCTGTAACGGATGCTGCGTCAAACCTCGTGCCACAATACCCCGCATATCCGCAGGCAACTGTTTTAGCACTGCTTGCGCTTGTTCTTCGCTGGCAAACTCAGCAAATACACAGGCACCCGAACCGGTCATCTGTGCCTGCGCAAACTGCCCCAGGAAAACCAGATGCCGAGCCACTTCCGGGTACAAATTACATACCACCGGCTGCAAGTCATTATGCAAATGCGCCATTGGAAGGGCGCGAATTGTGAGGGAAATCGTATCCCGTGTCAATTCCGGACGTGCAAAAATCTCTGCAGTGGCAACATGCACGGGAGGAAATAGCACGATATACCAAGCTTCTGGCAGGGAATATGCCTGTAATTGTTCGCCGACTCCTTCAGCAAATGCATTCTCTCCGAACACAAAAACCGGGACATCTGCCCCCAGCGAAAGCCCAATTTGCATCAAGCGTTCACGCGACAGCCCTAAATTCCACAACCAGTTAAGAGCCAGCAGCGTAGTGGCCGCATCCGAACTCCCGCCACCCAAACCTCCGCCCATTGGAATACGCTTCTCGACCGCGATGTCCACACCCAAAGTACATCCGCATTCCCGCTGCAGCAAACGCGCTGCACGGACGCACAGATCATGCTCCTGCGGCACGCCTTCCAGATCATTACTCCGGCACACCCTGTCGTCCTGACGCAAGGTAAAATGCAAAGTATCGTTAAAATCGATAAAACGAAACACTGTTTGCAACAGATGATAACCATCCGCCCGCCTGCCAATCACGTGCAGGAACAGGTTCAGTTTGGCCGGTGCCGGGCAACTCAGGGTATTGAGTGTATTTCCCATTGGTCAATGACTAATTGTAACTCCAGCCCTTCACGTTGGGCCGTTATTCTTACCGGCAGACTATCGGGGGTTGGTGTGGCATACCGAGTGTAATGAATTTCCCAACCCTCCTGCTGAATGGAGCTTGTTTGCCCGTGTTCATCATGCTCTACTATTGCCTTGCCATCCGGCTCAGGCAGTGCCAACACCCAATAGCGCAATCCCGCCAGAGGCAAAGACCAACCCAGCACATTTTCCGTTAACTCCCCGGTGCTGTGCGCCGTGTAATGCTTATCTGCCGTGTCGAGTATGACTAACTGCTTATCGCTTCGAATACGCGCCACAGTATAGCCAAGCGGAGCCATGAGCAGAATATCATCCTCTTCAGCATGATGCGTCCAGCGAATATTGGCTGAGGAGCGCTCGCCGTCATGCTTGACCGAAATCCGGCCATTCAACACAAAAGGACTCTGTTCAGCCGAGGATGGGCGAAGTGTTAACTGGCCGGTCGGCACGCTTGAGCACCCGGCAATAAGAAATACAAGCAGCCACACTAACCAACGAGTCATGCTGAAATCAAGGATTAAATTTTTTCACGGTCGCCTGCAATACTTCGTTGTCCTGATGAGCTTTCAAAGCCTCACTCCATACCTTCCTGGCTTGATCCTTATCTCCCCGAACCCATAGCACCTCGCCGAGGTGGGCAGCGATTTCCGGGTCTCCATTTACGTTATAGGCACGATGCAAAAATTCCAGACTTTTCTCAAAATTCCCCAGCCGGTAATGTCCCCACCCCACACTGTCGATAATACCCGCGTCATCCGGTGCAAGCTGACTCGCCTTCTCGACCAGCTGCATTCCTTCCTGAATACGCTCGTTGCGATCCAGAAAACTATAGCCCAGCGCATTGTATGCCTGTGCATAATCCGGCTTGATCTCAATCACCTTGCGCATCATCTGTTCGAAAATATCATGTTTGCCAAGTTGCTCGGCCAGCATTGCAGTTTCATACAAAAGATCTGGATGATTAGGCAGTTTTTCCAAGCCTTGCGTCAACACCTGATAGGCCGCGTCCGGTTGTTTCGAATCGCGCAACAAGTCTGCTTCAACCGAAAGCAATTGCACGCGCTGCTGATTATTCTGAGCATTGGTCTGGTGCAAATAGTCGCGAGCCTCATCCAACTTGCCCGCCTTGGACAGCAAATAGGCCACTCGCATGCGGGCGGTAAATAAATATTCACCGTCAACCACTTGACGATAATTTTGCAACGCATCATTATCATGTTTTTTTGCTTCGTTGAGCTGGCCGAGGTAGTAATACACCGTACTTTCATCTTTTTTGCCTTTGACCAACGCCAGCCGCAACTCACTATCCGCCCGGTCAAGCTCTCCCAATTCCAGCGACAACATGGCCACAGCAAAAGCAAGATCAGCGTTGTCCGGATGAACATCAAGAACTCGCTGAAATTCCGCACGGGATTCCGAATACTGCTTTTCCTCAAGCAATATCCGCGCATAAACCAAGCGTGCCTCACTAGCATCGGGATAAGCTGCAAGATAATTTTTCAGGAGCAAGAGCGCTTGCTCCGGAGAATTCTGCTGCAACAACTGCACCTCAAACAATGCAGCCAAATCCCAATCCGGGCGCAAGACACGTGCTTGACGCACTTCGGCTAGAGCTATATCTCGCTTGCCAGCCGAAGCGGCGGCCTGAGCTTCCACAAAATGCGCTTCTTCCACCCGGGGATAAGGCTGCGCCAAGTCGTGTAACAGCGTATAGACGGCCTCCCTATCCGGGTAGCGCACCAACAAAGCATAAGTCTGCGTAAATGTGTTTCCGGCGCGTGTAGGATAGGCAGACAGCATTTCAACCAGATAGGGACGCGCCTCATCCAATTTTCCACCACTCAGCAATACCGTAGTCAGCAACTGTTTTGCCTGATGTGAACCCGGCTCCAGTTTCAACCAAAGAGTGAGCGCTTCCACCGACTTATCCATTTCATGCGCATCAAAAGCCATCTGCGCTGCGCGGCGCGCCACTCTGGGGTCTTGCGTCTCTTTGGCCAAATCCATGTATACCTGCGCGGCCAATTCGGAATTTCCGCGCTGGCTTGCTATATCACCCAGCAAGAATCCGTAAAGCGTATCGCCGGTTAATTCCAGATTAGGTAATTTAGGCGGAGGCTCGACAACCGGGGCAGGAGACTCCACCACCGGCTTGGGTGGCTCGACCACAATCTGTTGCGGCGCATGCGCGCAAGCAACCAATAAAAGTGGAAGAAAAATTGCCCTGTGCCTGAAAATCATCATAATTAAATATTTCAATCCTGTTTTGCCAAGGTGGCCGTTCGACTCGAATGTCTGTAAAAAATTCACTGCCGGTGCCTGTTTACCCATTTTAGGTTATATTGGGCCACCATCACAACCCACAAACATTTGTATGACCGTTGTCGCCCCGCTTACTCTGTCCGCCCGCAACCTGTTCCGCCGTTCCGGGCAGCACGAAATTATTCGTGGCATTTCGCTGGAACTCAGACACGGAGAAGTGCTCGGTTTACTCGGACACAATGGGGCAGGAAAAAGCACCACGATGCAAATGCTGACAGGTGCACTCTCGCCGCAATCCGGCCAGATTACAATATGCGGTCATGACATGGCCAGCCAGCCGGAGCTCGCCAAGGCACATATCGGATTCCTTCCGGAAACCCCCCCGCTTTACCGCGAAATGCGTGTGGACGACTTCTTGCTTTTTGCCGCAAAACTGCACCGGGTGCCTCGTTCTCAAATGACCCGTTACCTGAGCGAAACCAAGCGCCGTTGCGGCCTGCAAAGTTGCGGCAATAAAATTATCGGCACGCTTTCCAAAGGATACCAGCAGCGCGTCGGCATTGCCCAGGCGATCATCCATCAACCTGAAGTCATTATCCTCGACGAACCCACAGTTGGCCTTGACCCGTCGCAGATTCGCGATATTCGTGCGCTCATCCGCGAATTGGGCGACACACACAGCGTCATTTTATCCACGCACTTGTTAAGCGAAGTAGCCAGCATTTGTGACCGTGTCGAAATCATCCACCACGGGCGTCTGATTTACAGCGACAGCAGCGAACGAATGCAGCAGTATGGACATCAGCCCGGTTTCATTGTCACCCTGCTCGCCCCCCCTTCTCTTGCCGAATTACAAGCCATTGAGGGCGTACAACAAGTCGAACCGCTCTCCAATACACAGTTTCGCATTCTTTATGCTGCCGATGCTTCTTCTGACCCTGGTTCCAAACTGCTTGAGCTCGCGGCGCAGCATGGCTGGCAGGCCAAGCAACTGGTACCGCTGCAAGCTCGACTGGAAGATGTATTCATGCAGATCACCCAAGATGAAGTTGAGAAAGCTTGAGTCCCCCATGATCCTGACTATCGCCCATAAAGAATTTCGCAGCTTATTTGCCGCTCCTTCAACATGGCTGATTCTGGGAACCCTGCAGCTTATATTCGCTTGGTTTTTTCTGGCCCGGCTGGATGCATTTCTGCAAGTTCAGGCCCAATTGGCGCAAATAGGCAACGCACCGGGTGCAACTTTATCGGTTGCTGTTCCCTTGTTTGGTACCCTCGCAATCATCCTGATGATGCTCGTTCCGATATTTACCATGCGCCTGCTTGCCGAAGAAAAACGTAACCAAACACTGGTATTGCTGATGACTTCGCCCGTGTCGGCCAGTCACATTGTGCTGGGCAAGTTTGTCGGCCTGATGCTGTTTTTACTGTTGATTGTTGCCAGTTGCACCCTGATGGTTGTGTCACTTGCTGCAGGCACGCAATTGGATATGGGTTTATTGCTGAGCAACGCCTTGGGGGTGTTGCTGCTTGCCTCCAGTTACGCCGCACTGGGACTTTATATGTCGTCCCTCACCTCGCAGCCCGTGGTAGCAGCAATTACCTCACTTGCTGCGCTGTTCGGATTATGGTTGATAGAAATCAGCGCGATGGACAACGACAACGCATTACACCCGTTTACACCGACCAGCCATTTTCAGAATTTCAACATCGGCCTGTTAAACAGCACTGACCTGATTTATTTTCTGGTATTTCTCGCCACTTTTTTATTGCTGACAATACGGCGAGTCAATAACAACCGAATTTACGGGTAAGTTAATGGGGGGGAGTTGCTGCTCTGAATAATGGGCGAGGTGCGCCAATTCCCCCTCCCTGCCCTCCCCCGGCGGGAGAGGGTTCTGTCCCTTCTTCCAACGGGGGAGGGTTAGGGAGGGGGAGTTTTTTGCTTCAATGTAAGGTAGTTAAGCGTAACACCGCAGTCGTTGCGAAAACTCCTGTAGCGCTGCAATTCCGCTGCTTTCAGCGCGGTGACACCAGTCTTCCAGTTGTTTGACGAGCTGTTCTTTGCTGGCTGTTGAGCGTTGCCAGATCTCGGCCAGTTCCTGACGTAGGCCATACGCTTTTGCAAGCGTCGGACTAGCCTCCATGAGTTCAGCCAGTTTGGTCTTTTGCACTTGAGTCAGAATACTTTCATCTAAATGCAGCCACTGCCTGACACGGGCCACATCCACATCAAACTTGTCGGTAGCTTGCAGCTTAATCCGGGAAATTTCTTCAGCATAGGTTTTCTTCAGCGACTTGGCATATTTCGCTGTCACTTCATACCGATTGGCAATAACCGCCTGTAATGTTTCCATGTCACAAACGGTCTTTGCCGGATTCATGCGCAATTGCGGAGCAAGTTTCTTTACTTGCGCCAAGCCAATCGCCTGCAGAATGCGAATGTACATCCAGCCAATATCGAACTCATACCATTTACTGGAAAGTTTGGCTGAAGAAGCATAGGCGTGATGATTATTGTGCAATTCTTCACCGCCAATAAAAATCCCGACCGGTACAATATTGGTGGAAGCATCCGCACACTGAAAGTTGCGATAGCCCCAATAATGCCCTGCGCCATTGATGATGCCTGCCGCATTCACGGGTATCCATGCCATCTGTACCGCCCAGATAGTTATGCCGATGGGGCCGAACAGTACAACATTCGCAACCAGCATGAGTGAGATGCCTAATGCGCTGTGTTTGCTGTAGAGGTTGCGTTCCAGCCAATCGTCAGGTGTGCCGTGACCGTAGCGCTCCATGGTTTCCTTGTTTCCGGCTTCCTTGCGGTACAGTTCGTAACCTTGAAACAATACTTTCTTGATACCCAAAACAACCGGGCTGTGGGGATCTTCAGCCGTTTCACATTTGGCATGGTGTTTACGGTGAATAGAGGCCCATTCCTTGGTGATCACACCCGTGGCAAACCACAGCCAGAAACGGAAAAGATGGCTGGGAACGGGATGTAAATCCAACGCTCGGTGCGCTTGGTGACGGTGCAGAAAAATAGTGACACATGCAATTGTAATCTGGGTCAAAACCAGCGTTACCAGCACATAGCCCCACCAGGGCAAATCAATCAGACCGGTGTACATACTCCCCTCCTTGTGTACAACAAATTATAGTTATAGTGTTCATAAAAACATTAAAGACAATCAGCACAACCTTAAAACAAACTTAACCTACCCAGCCACGTGCCTCATTGTAATCGGGAAAGGCACGTATATCGGCATCAACAAACAACCGTGACAGCCATGCTTGCCAAGTCAGCCATTGATCATCCGTCACCACCGCAATCCTGTTGAAATCATGCTGGTGTTCGCGGCTGAAAAATTTAATTTCTTCCCACGCCACATCCACCGTATAACTAATCATGTCGCGCAGGTCGAATAAAAGGTTGACCTCGCCGGGAGATTTAAGTTCATATAAAGCCAACTCTTCGAATTGCTTGAAATCAGCCAAGGTAAACTCACCCAGCACTGCGAGAGTGATCAAATTATTGCTTTGTTCTATGGTAATCATGGGAGCTCTCTTTTCGTTGATTGTGCATCATGCTTTGGCACCAGCATCAAGCTTATCACACCGCCCGCAATTATGAGCGCCATGCCTAACCATCCGGTGAGCGGCAAAGCCTCTCCCCAGACAATCATGCCGAATAAACTGGCAAAAATAATCGTGCTATACGCCAGACTGCCTACCACCAGAGTTCTACCCACCCGGTAAGCACGCGTCATGGCAAGTTGGGCAAGTGTGGCACTCAGCCCCAGTCCAAGCAGGATAGCGCCTCCTTTTGGGGTAACTGCATGTACCGTATCAAATAAAATCCATATACCACTGCCAATTGATGCCATCAAGCTGAAATAAAACACAATACGCGTTTCCGGCTCCCCTGTCTGTCCCAGCTGCCTGACGTTCAGGTAGGCGATCCCGGCAAGAAACCCCGAAACCAGGCCCAGCAATCCCGGCAGCAATTGATCATGCTGCAAGGTTGGATGCAGCAATAAAACCACCCCGCAAAATCCCAGAGCAATGGCAATAGTGACCGGCAAATGAAATTTATCCTTGAATATCACCATGGAAAATAGCGTGAGAAACAAAGGAGCGGTATAGTTGAGCGTGACCGCAGTAGCAAGCGGCAGTACAGTGATGCAGTAAAAATAAAGCGCGAGGGCCACGGTTCCCGAAACACCGCGAATCAGGTGACTGCGCCAATGGTGTGTGGCAATTGTAACGCCCTGCTGCCGCATGAGGAGATAAACCATCAGCAATCCCAATACCGAGCGATAGAAAACCAGTTCAACATGGGAGAAATAAGCCGCGCCGAGTTTGACGAATACGCCCATGCAGCCGAACATGAAACCGGCAACCAGCATCCAGAGTGCGCCCATGCTAGGCTGTTATTCCCTCGGGGAAATGACGTTCAAAGATGAGGGTCAAGGTGACGCCGCAAAAATTCATGAAAATGCAACATACCATCTTCTGTTGGTGACTGATACGGGCCTTGCTCGTCCAACCCCCGCTGGTACAGCGATTTACGCCCCTGATGCATACGCATGCAAATGATATCGTCTTCAATAGCCGTTTCGTTATAGGCCTTTTGTTCTGCCTCAACATACTCGCGCTCAAACAACACAATGTCTTCAAGGTAATAAAACTCGACGATATTGGTGCAGGCTTCAGGGCCGCGCGGCACAAGAGTACTGATGACCAGCGTTCCGGGATACCACTCGACCATGATATTGGGATAATAAGTCAGCCAGATTGCGCCGTATTTGGGCAACGTCCCACCGTGGTAACGCAAAACTTGCTCCTGCCACTTGCCATACACATCGCTGCCCACTTTGCGGAGCGCGTTGCTGATACCTACGGTTTGCACGCTGTAATGCTCACCGAATTCCCACTTCAGCACATCGCAATCGACGAAGTTTCCCAAACCGGGATGGAACGGAACAACGTGATAATCTTCCAGGAAGACTTCGATGAACGTCTTCCAATTGAACGCATATTCATCCACTTGCACGCGATCCAGCATGTAACCGGAAAAATCGAGATCTTGCATCACACCGACTTTTGCCAGATCTTTGGCAACATCCCGCTTGCCAGAGAACAACATGCCATTCCAATTTTGCAGCGGTGACTTGTTCAGATGCAAACAGGGATTTTCCGGAAAATGCGGCGCGCCCATCAGCTTGCCGTCCGTCTGATACGTCCAGCGATGCAGTGGGCACACAATATGTTTGGCACTTCCGCGCCCCTGCAGTATGGTCGCCTGACGATGGCGGCAGATATTGCTCAATAGCTCAACCCCATTCGGATTACGCACCAGCATTTGCCCCGAACCATCCAGCACATGATAGTCGCCGAGATTGGGCACCAGCAATTCATGCCCAACGTAATTCGGCCCCTGCTCAAACAGCACGCGCGCTTCCAACTCCAATATTTCAGGATCGAAATGCCAGCTTAACGGCGGTTGTGCATTGGAACGAGTGAACTGCTTGACTTGCGCTATTTCTGACATACCCACGTCTGCCTGACAAAAAGGTGAATACGGTTTTGAGGTTCAAATGCAATTGTCCCTTAAAACAAGGGGAGGGGCAAGAAAAAACTATATGCCTCCATGCAACCGGTTATATCTCTTGGCATAACTAGGGGCTTGTATGTCACTTACAGAAATGCGAGCCAACTGTAGCACTTTTGTGCTACAGTTGGCTCATTCCTTGATTATTGGAGGCTGCCATGTCCACAACTACCATACGCTTACCTGATGACCTTAAAGCGCGCGTTGCTGCAGCGGCAAAGCGTTCCGGCAAAACCACGCACAATTTCATTCTTGAGGCAATTGCAATAAAGACGGATCAAGATGAGATGCGTGCTAATTTTGATGCAGTTGCAGAGGATCGCTATGCACGTATCGTTGCCACCGGAAAAACCATTCCTTGGCAAGAAATGCGCGGATATCTGGAAGACCGTCTTGTCGGCAAAGAAGTAAAACGTCCTGCATCACGAAAACTGGCACGCTGAAGGTGTCCCATATTGTGCTGGCATCAGAAGTTGGCGATGATTTTGATCGTATCTTCGACCACCTGACCCAATATCAAATTGAAAATCCATCTATGCGAATTCGGGAGATTATCGAGGCGATTAATGTGCTTGAGCATAACCCCATGATTGGTCGCCCCGCGAATAATGACAAACGTGAACTCGTAATAGGACGTCGCTCACATGGCTATGTAGCTTTGTACCGTTACATTGTCGAAATCGATACTGTTTTTGTCCTCGCCGTACGAAGCCAAAAAGAAGTAGGCGACGAGGAGTTTTGAACAGCTTTAAGTGCATAATTTAATTTGCAATCAATTGATATATTATATAATTCGCTGACTGCAATAGCAGTTTCCTGCCGGTCACCATACAAACCATTTATCAGGGGAAAAATAGCAATGAAAAACTACATTTTGGCAGTAGCTCTCTCCGCCCTCGCTCTGCCTGCCTATGCGGATACCACTGTCAATGGCAAAATTTCCTCGCTTGGACTCGGCCTGGAAGCGGCATTCCCCGTGACACAATCAGTGGATGCACGCATTGGGTTAAACGGATTTAATTACTCCTTCAATAAAGTAACTTCATCCAATGGGCAATCGACCACGTATAACGGCAATCTGGACATGCAAAGCTTGCAAGCGCTGGCCGACTGGCATCCGTGGCAAAGCAGCTTCCGCTTAACAGGTGGCCTCGTTTACAACAACAACAAGTTCAGCGGAACGGCACAGCCCACAGGTGGCGTCATTTACTTAGGAGGAACCCCATATACAGTCGGCGCAGCGTCGGTAAATGCCACCGTTGACTTCAATAAAATTGCCCCTTATCTGGGAATCGGCTGGGGAAGAACTCCGAAGAACAGCGGTTTTTCTTTCACGAGTGACATCGGTGTTTTATATGCCGGCACACCCAATACGAGCGTAACAGCTGTCAATTTTATTGCAAGCTCTTCCGATATTGCCAACGCCAATGCCTCCCTGAAGGATGCTTTGAATAGTTTCAAATTTTATCCAGTTGTCTCCATAGGAATAGGTTACTCGTTTTAACCTAAGTTCCTCTTTTCAAGCCACAGAGATCACAGAGTACACAGAGAATGTGGCGGTTTGCCTCGTTTTGTGAATACACCCAAATGGTAACGGCAATTTTTGTTACAACCATTTGCTTCACCTCTGTGTTCTCTGTGGCTAACTGAGTTTTCCAGGTTCATACAGGGCGCACCAAACAAAAGGCCGACATTAAAAATGCCGGCCTTTTGTTGACTTGATGGGTTCCCCCATCTAAATTTATTGCAGGGTAAGTGTACTATTGTCAATAAAGGACACTACTCCATTGGTTATCGTTCCGATCGGAGTACCTGTTGCTGCGCTGCCCGAATAAACGCTGCCGGTGTTATTCCCACTGAGAGTGGCTGTAATAGAGGCTGCTTCCGTGGCCGTCAACCCAGTCGCTGTCCCAGTCACAGTCACCGCATTGTTGCTTGAGTCACTGTAGGTCAAGGTCGTGGTGCCTGTATTATAGGTTGAGCTGGAAGTCCCCGTATAAACGCTCAGATTAAGACTGTAAGTCGATGTACCGCTAACCACATTGCCGACAAATGTCCCTGATTGTGTCGGGAAATTGGTTGAGGATACTGGTTGTGTCGGGTCATACTGAGTCCGATCCGAGGTGATGGTCACACCTGCCCCGGTAGTAACAAGGAACTGGCCTGCGGAAGCATTGCCATTGATACCTGAAATATTACCCGTGAAGGTGATCGAACCCGGATTCCAGCCGGGATTCCGATTGGTAGATGATAATTTGTCTTGCGCAAAATTGGTCATCGTTAGTGTGCCGTTAAACCCGTAATTCTGGGTTGAAGCTTGCGTCACCAGAGTTGCGGAAATAGTATGGTAGTTCACTGCATCCTGCACCACCTGCGTACCTGTCGAGAGGGTAATAGAATCAACCGTCGAGGAGCCCGCCATTTCAGCAATGGTGCCTGTCATGACGTAAGTAATCGTACCGTGAGCACCATTAGTTCCTGCAGTTGTCCCGGCCGTCAATGACAAATTAGTCAGGGTGGTCAGGCTATCCGTTGAGGTAGGCCCTGCTCCCGGCAAGATACTTCCATTCAATACGACATTTGCACCAGTCCCTGCAACGGTTCCAGTTGCTGTCACTCCGGTCACGCTCACGCCAATTGCCGAGTTAACCGTTGATAGCGTAATGCCCGGTATGATTGTGTCAGACCAGGTATAGCTTCCTTGGGGAGTTAGATCGAGTGTGCCACTGGAGACATTAGTCCCCGTTATGGTTAGCTGATGAATCGTCGGGCCTGTGTTAACGTTGTTGTTTGCCCACTGACAAACAACCGTTCCAGTACCGCTGGACACACTGGTGAGTACACAGGGGTAACCATTAACAGTCACACTTTGGTGCAATGCGGTATTTGTTAACGATCCATTAGAAGCTAACATCATGCCTTGATATAAGAAGATCGAAAAATTCTGTGCTTCCTGGAATGGGCTATTGATATTATTCAGATCCGCTTGAACTCCGCTTGCCTGCTTCAGAAACACGGCATTCAAGTTATTCAGCAGTGTTGTCGCACTGGCAATCTGGGTTGCTGCAGCTGAGGTAGGCACTCCCACAGAAACAATTGAGGGCGGCGACAAGGGAGGCCCTGCAGGTATGGTTGGAGAGGCGGGCAATGTTGCCGAATTATTAGCTACCGCCGTTGCTATGTGAGATGTCAGATTAGGTACATATGTAGCAACTACTGCAGCAGCAGCGACAGAACTTGCCGGCCCGTTGGCCAATGCTGCTGCAAGATTTTGGCCGACGGTACTCAGTGAAGCTGACAAATTTGCGCCAGGGTTATGTGCGCCAATCGCCAGAGCTATTCCCTGCAACGCTGCTGTATTACCATCTGTTGCATTACCATTTGCATCGAACGAAGGCACGGTATTGGGTATTCCCAGTTCGCTCACGACGTTGTTGATAGCAGTGGTCACATTATTATTGCTGATGGTATAGCCGGCAACGCCACTGACTGCCAACTGAACCTGTGCAACAGCCAATTCAGTAATGGCAGTGACGGGAATACCGGCTGGTGCAGCAGCTACCGAAGAACTTGCAACAAATCCGCGCAACGGAGCAACGGTAGATTCGGTTGCTCCTCCTTTTGCTTCATTAATGTAAGAGCCAGTTACCGAAACGACCAGAGGATATTGCACGGTCGGCGAATACGTTACTGTTGCGACACCGCTCGCATTTATGGAAGCACCACTTAAAATGGGAACTGTATTCCCCGAACTATCCGCCAAGCTGATTGTTCCGCTTCTGAACATCCCTTTGAAAGGAACAATAGTCGCTGTTGTTCCTGCCGGCGCAGATGCCCCTCCCCCACCACCGCCGCCACCGCAACCTGCCAATATAAGCGTGACAAGGGCGATAGCACCCACCCCCAGTTCCGCAATTTTGCGTGCATCAGCTTTGATTTTCATGAATTCCATTTTGGATACCCCCTGAAAAATATACCTAATAAATCAATTTGATGGTGCGTATAAAGACTTCTTACCCTGCATCCATTCCTAAATAGCACATGGACTTGCGCACCCACTAATTGACTGCGGCTTACCATACTCACACAAGCATGGTGCCAATCATTACTCCTCATCCGGATCTTTGTACTCTTTCGGCAGATGGTGAGCGATCCCTTTGTGGCAGTCGATACAAGTCTGGCCATCGGCTTTTGCCTTCATGTGCTTGTTGTACACAGTCTGCTTCTGGACATTCCCGCTCATCGCATCAAAATCGTGGCAGTTGCGGCATTCGCGTGAATTACTTTCTTTCATGCGAGCCCATTCGTGTGTTGCCAGTTCCATTCTGTGGGCTTCAAATTTTTCCCGGGTATCTACATAGCCGGTGAGTTTCCCGTAGATTTCTTTACTTGCCTGCAACTTGCGTAGCATCTTGTGACCAAAATCCCGAGGAACGTGGCAATCCGGGCAAATGGCACGTACGCCGGTGCGGTTCGAATAATGGATGGTCGTTTTGTATTCCTGATACACGTTGTCGTACATTTCATGGCAGGAAATACAGAAATCCAGTTTGTTGGTCATCTCCATGGCGGTGTTGAAACCACCCCAGAACAAAATGCCCACGATGAAGCTCAGAGTGCCAATTCCAAGCACGGAATATTTCGCGCTTGGCGTCTTAAGAAAGTTCCATGTGCATTTCAGAATGCCTTGCTTCTTATCCATTCTTCACTCCGCTTTAAAATTTAAAAAACTCAAAACACCTCAATCACAAATCAATTTAAGATAGCCGACGGAAATCTGCATCACAACTATTACTTTTTGGCTTTGTTTTTCTCCGCATTAGCCATGATGATATCGATATCTTTTTGAGTCAGTTTGCATACAACTTTTCCTTTTATCGCCTGGTAGGTCACCATAGGAATCAACCCGTGGGAAACAAGCCAAGCTTTGCTGCCGAAAGGACGGGCGGCAATAATCTTGTCGGCTTCAGCGCTGCTGATACCGGGGAGTTTTACTAATTCTGCTTTTTTTGCACTATTTATATCCACCAGTTTGATCTTGACGGGTACGTGTTTCACGCCAACATCACTCTTGGTGCTTTTCGGGCTCACATCGGCCGGATTTGCAGCTTGCTGCGGAGCAACCGGTTTGTTTTCAGTTGCCAAGGTCAATCCGGAGCTGAGTAACAGTATGGCTGTTGTCAGAGAAACGGAAAGAATGCGGTAATTCATAAATGTCCTTATTTAATACATTTGACTCAATTTGCTTTTACACATCTGCTGTTAAAAGTAACCCGGACAATGCCGCAATCCGGGTTATCTGGTTAACTCCATCGAGTGGGGCACGCTGCTCTGTGCCCCAATATTTGGTTTCAGGATACGCGGATCATCTTTGTTGATGCATCAGTGCGGCGTCATTGACTCTGCCCTGACCATGGCAAGTCAGGCAGGTCTCGGTATTGGCAAGAGGAACATCGCTACCGGCAACACCACTTACTGCGACCTGTGCAACACCTCCCGCAGCTGTCTGATGGGTCGCATGCACTAAACCACCCTGATCCTTGATATGATTCTGTGACACGCTATCATCGTGGCATGAAGAGCAAGCCGATGCGAACGGTGAATTCAATAATGCACCATTCGTTGCATAAGTTGCCACACCAGCCCCTGCAGCAGTCACTGCGTAACTAAAGCCGGTGTTACCCGTAGCTGCAGAAGCGGGAAGTAAAGTACCGATAGGATAGGTTGCTGCGACAGCAGAAGACGTCACTCCTGTTATCTGATTCAGAACATTCGTATTGGCGGTCACAGGTGCAGTTGCGGTATACGACCACAGCTTGTTTGACAACTGTCCTGTTGCTTCAGCGATACCGAAATTAGCTGTATTAGGCAAGTGGCAATTTTCGCAGTTCTTCAGTTGGCCTGGGAACAGAACAGCCGAAAAGTCATCGCCACTAGCGCCTTCGGTGATGAATTTTACCGTACGCTGCGAGGCACCGTGTATACCATGATACCAAGTGCTGGAATCATAGGGGAAGCCACTCTTGTCCACGCCATTACCATTGTGGCAAATGTTGCATGCCGTCGGATCATTGCGATCACCATTATGGAAGCCCAAACGAAGGCCTGTACTCTTCAGCGGAGAATTATCCATGTATTGATTGGTTCCCAGTTGTTCGTGGCAATTCTGACATTTCGCTACTGAAACGATCACTCGTCGCGCTGTCGTACAGGCTGAAGTATGGCCAGGCTGACTGCAACTGCTGGCCGTCATCTTCTGTAACAATGCGGTTACGTGAAGTCCGTTTGCCGTCAGTGCACTATACGCAGTTGAACTCGCTGCTGGCAGGCTAACATTAGGCAGCAACGCGGGGAGAGTACTGTATAACGACGAACTACCCGTATAGGTCAGCGTCAGTCTAGTCAAGTCACCATCGACGTAAGGATAAGCTGTCAAGTTCACTTGGGTGAAGCCACCGATTATAGCGCCCGTAACCATAGATGCATTGCCAGGTATCACGTACGGACTAGCAGTAACACCTTGATTACAAGCAGCCACAGTTCCCGTGTTTTTTGGAAGATTAGCAGTTAGCAGTTGGGTTGCGCTACAAGTAACAGCTTGGCCCAAGGTATCTCCTGTCAGAACCGCTGTGAAGAGACCATTAACAGCTCCAAATGCTCCGCTGGAAACTGGATTGGTCAGATAACCCGCTGCTGGCGAACTCGCGCCGCTTCCACTACCCGATGTATTAATCAGCAGACTGGCTAATGAAACTGATTTCTCATAGTTGTAATCTGCTGGTGTAGCGATTCCATCCTGAGGTACGGCATAGGCCAAGTACAAGCTCGGACCACTTTCCAATCCTGGTAAAATTTTGTAAAAACTGTTTGTTGCCAAGGCACCAGTCGAAGCATTGGTAACTAAACCACCGTTTGCAGTCGTAAGCACGGGTAAAGAAGTTACCTGAGTACCGTTAAGCGTGATGCCAAATTTGATATTCAAGTAACCGTTAGTATCTACGGTTACGCTATTGATAGTGTATGCAACAGTGGTCACGCCTGCTTGAGCAGTCGGGTTATTCGGAGTCGAGAAATTGGTTTCATGATAAACCTGAATATCGGCAATTTGGTTGCCCGGTGAATGGCATGTAGTGCATTTGCTGTTATCGGGTAGCCCTGAAGTTCCGCTGCCTTGGTGGCCAGATTGGGTGGTACCGGGTGGATTCCCAGCAAGAATATCCGCATATTTATCAGCCAGTGTTGATCCTGCTCCTGTGGCAAAATTGATGCCGTCATGGCAGGCACCGCATGCAACCTGACTGGGAACTGTCTTCCAGTTGTCACCGTCCGGAGTTACAACAGGTGCAGACATACCGGGTGCGACCGCGACTGCTGTACCCGTATGGCACTTGGTGCAATTCCTTTGATCTTGTGGGTATCCAACATTGTTCAAACATTGCGCAGCGCCTTGACTGAGAGCGGGGCCTGAACAATTTGCATTCAAATTATAACCCTGTTTAGTCAACTGATTGCCCATGTGTGTCTGGTGTATCATGCGTGGGTATATGAATGCGGCCTGATTGTCGCTCATCACCCCAGTGCTAACCCGGTAGTAAGCACCTGTATAGGTGTACGATGTGCCATCACCCGTTACAACAGGGAAACCATATTTTGCCTGATCAGTATGGCAGGTCACGCAGAGCTTCGGATCATTACGACCAACATAAGTACCTGCGGGTATTCCGTTTGACATAGTGACATTAGTGGCTGTTGTTCCGTTGTAGCTAACTGCCAGATTGCTTGTTCCGGTGGTGCTTATATGACCAATCCCCCTCTTGAGGCTGACGTTGTTATGGCAGGCATCGCAGGAACCTGCATCAACAATGTCTCGCGTAGCAGTGATTGGGTTGCCATCGGGCCGGAAGTCATAGCCGATGTTGAAGGTTTTAAGCAAAGGCACAGGCGTTGTTGACGCTGTGGCTGTAGGCGTATTAATGCCTGTACCGGGCTGGCTACCCTGAATAAAAATACCCAAACGATGTGTCGCGGTTGGGTCAAAAGCCAGATTGGCCGGATCCAGATCAGCTATATGGTAGACTCCCGCAGTTCCAGCCCCATTCGGTTTGCTGGTGTTCGATGAACCTTCATACGCACCTGCACCCACGGCATTAACTATAGCCTGGGTCTGCTTGATATCGCGAAGGAATGTGTACTGGTAAGTACCGTCGCCATTGTCGACCATGGTACCTTGAGCTTCTGCGGTTGGGTAGGCAGCCAACCATGAAAGCCCACCGTTAACGACCGCGCCGGTTGTTGAAGGGGCTACCGGTTTGTCTACCAGCAGGTTAACCCACTTGGCCGGGTTGCCATTTGTGCCGGGAACTAGCTTGGCCAGTGTAAAATTGATGTTATACATTGAATGTGTAACGGCAGTGCCGACGGCAGGGTATGATCCCCCCAGCCCGACTACCGGATTGCCGTTCTGGTCGGTCACCTTGAATTTCACAACCGGTGTTCCCGCAACACCGCTGGCAGTATTAATCGTCACAGAAATATCGGAAGCACTAATCTGTGGTGCTAGCGCTTGCCAGTCGGTTGCCGTCAATGCTGTTCCATTGACAGTTGCAACTGCATTTGTGCCACCTGCAGTACCCGTGGTGCCATTTACTCCATTTACCCCTATGGAAGCACCGCCGCAACCAGCCAGCCCCCCAATTACCAGGGCCGTCAAGCCCAACCGAACAAGTATAGATCTCATGTTAACCCCTCGTTTTCAAAATTAAAACTTCCAACCCTGATAATAAACTCACAATTACAAACCTTTCACAGCAACTTAAATTTACATTCCTTAACATTTTAAATTGGGCAATCAGCCCGAATTCTCTCTTAATCGCAAGCCCTTCGGAAAATTACCTGAACTTGTATACATAACTGCCACCTAGAAATGTCACGCATTGGTGCGGTTGCAGGGTAACAGTCGTGTTATCGGTGTAAGCAAATGCTTGCCCGTTACTCCCCCACGACCATTCATTAAGCGTTGAAGCTTGGTGAACGAGATCAACCCGAAAGTCTGAATTTTTCTGCAATGAATATTTGCCAAATAACTTCAGGCTGGTCACCTCGTAGCTCACGTCCGGCAATCCTCCACCGGTTTGGTTATAACGATTGCTATCGTTCATATACGATATATTCCCACCCACATCAATTTTACTGGTTGGTTTGCCGATCACGCCAAAACCCACGCTAGTATTGACATCGGTCAATTCGGCCAAATACTCGGCAGTATGATTGACGTGCAGTGTCTGGTCGCTCTTGCTTAGATAACCGGTCAGTTTCCAGCTTTCGGATAAAATAAAAACGGCATCCACCCCAAGGGAACTCATGTTGGTGTCTCTCATCCCGGTTTCGATTGGGCCGGTATAAGTATCCTTGCCTTCTTCGGCATTGAACTGGAACGACAGTTTGCTGATGGGCGACCAGTCAGCTGTCCACCTTACCTTATCGCGATTTCGGTCCATCATCGTCATGGGCAAAGTGCCGTTGATATTGATCGGTTGCGTGCTGGTGTGACCATTGCCGTAGAACGTCCAGTCATCACCGTTTCTTTGGCTATGCACGTAGATAATTGCCGTATTGAACGTATCCGTAAATGAACGCCTCAACTCCGCACGGTAACCCACTTCACGAGTGTTTGCCCTCAAGCCGCCCAAGGCAAGCCCCAAATCGGTCGCCGCACCACTCGAAGTGGGAGGAGCAGCACGCTGCACCGTGGCGTAATCAACACCTAAAGTCGCACGATAATGATCCGGTAACTGGTAAGCAGCTTCAATTTTTCCGTTCACTTTAGTCGAGGAACTCGAATAATTGTTTGAATAGGTCGGAGCTGTCGTTAGGGGGCTGCTCAATACATTGTATGAAGCAGTTGGTGTTTTATCATTCTTGTCTTCGTAACGCACATTGGCAAGCAAAGACAGTTTTGGCATGGGGCGCGCCGTTAATCCGAACTGTGCAAGGTTGGTATCCACCTCTCCACCCAAGCTACTGACGCCATCGGGAGCGCCCGTTAAACCCATGCTGGAGAAGCTTTCATTTTGCGTGGCATGGGTATAAGCGTACTTGAAGGTTGAGTGGGTAGTCGGAGTGAATGCGTAGTTGCCGGATACATATAGCTGTTGTGACTGACTGTTCGGCTGTAGCGCTATTTGCGACGAAAGATAACCCAGCAAATTAGTCGCATGGGAATTAAAGTTTGGGTTGGCTGCGTTGCTTGGGTCAGTCAGGTTGGGATTGATTGACCCATAATTATCAGTAAAAAAAGCACCGTAGTAGCCACCGCTAACCAGAAATTTTTCACCCGAATAATTCAGTTTGGCTTCGATCTGTTTGGTATTGGTGCTTACCGGCTCGGGCAACATCAACACTGCCCCACCAAGATTGGCTGTACCGCCGCAAGCGAAACGACTTAAGGGGCTGCCACTGGTACAGGTGACCCCCTCCCCGGACAAGCGCGCTCCAGTTTTGTCCTCGTTTTTGAAGGTTGACTCAAACAACAGACTGGGGGTAATCCATTTTTCAACCCCAAGTGTTTCCGCCTGGCGCTGGAGTTGCAAATTCAGATTACTCCCTGCTCCAGGTGCAGAGAGACTAACAATTGTCGGAGAAAGTGATCCGGCACCACGCAGACCAGTATTGATAGTGCGTATTTCGTGGTGGGTAATCTCATTATATTCAAGAGAATACTTCCAGTCACCTTGCTTGTTTTGCGAATAGATAAATTCGCGGTCATCCAGCAACAGATTGTGACCCTCGATCTTGGTCCACAGTCCCTTTTCATCGTTCAGTTTAAGAACATTTATATCAAGCAATATATTGACATCATTATTGCGCATGCCGTTGTACTGGGTAAAAATCGATCTGTCAGCGCTGTATCCGGTTATGTTACCCGCTCCAACACTCACTGAACTTTCATTCTTGGTCAGTTTAACAACATCCTCATCTTCATCGGCGTGAGCAACTCCAATGGCCATCAACACGGAGAGTGCGAGGATTTTTTTTCTAAAGACTAATTTCTGCTTTGAACTTTTCATGATCATTTCGGCCCATTAATCTCAGCGGAAAAGGAACTGTGCATTTGCCGGCGCTGTCGTGCCCGGATTGTTGCTGCCATGCACCTCGGTATGACAATTCATGCAAGCTCTGCCCTGAGTAATAGTAGAGCCGTTCATTCCTGATGGTGTTCCGCCTCCACCTATCGAAGGGGTCACCAAGCCATGCGGTGTGTGACAACTGTTACACAAGAATGGCGCACGCATTTTCAACATGTTTTCTGCCGTCGTACCATGCGGGTTATGGCAGTTGGTACAGTCGTCATCGACCGGTTCGTGGCTGTGCACGAAAGGACCGCGTTTCTCCATGTGGCAGGTATAGCAAGTCTCATTAACACTATCGCGTTTCATCAGTTTTGGTCCGACCGAGCCATGCGGGTTATGGCAGTCGGAGCAGGTCATTTTGCCCTCGGGAATAGGGTGATGAGAAGGTTTGTTAATGAGTGAACGTTGTTCCTTGTGACAGTTAAAGCAGACATCGGGCTGAGTGCGTTTGTCGCGAACATCATCGTGCCCGCCATTATGGATGACATGGCATGAAGCACATGTCACGTTTTCCCGCTGATGGGTGCTACCTTCCCAATGAGAGCGCTTGGCATCCTTTTTATGACAGGAAAGACAAACCGCATTTTGCTCACTCGCGTCTTTGGGTGCGAAATCGCCGGAGGTTCCGCTTTTTGTGCCAAAAACGACATCAGGCGATGCTCGGCCCTTCACATTCGGGTCACCGTGCAAGTGTTTGTCGCTCTCGCCATGGCATGATTGGCAGTTGGGCGCGCGAGGGTCGGCTCTTACGCCATGTTTGGTCTGATACAGAGACAGTATGGGCTTGGTTTCACTTTCATCATGGCATCGGGTACATATCTGGTCTTTTTTCAGGGCTGCGTCAGCATCCCATGCACCAGCGGTGCCCTCTGCGCCCCTTGCGCCTGAAACACCGCAAAGGCTCGCGATGAGCGTACATATCATGATTAATAGTCGAATTGGCTTCATTAATATCTCATTTAAGAATTGGTATTAAAACTAACACCTGATCTAAAGCTTTAGGACTTGTTTGTTATTATTTTTATTATTTTTTTGCTGAGTACGGAAAATCCGTCCTGATACAACTTTTGCATATAATCCGTTCGGCCTGCGTTCCATGGAAAGAATTCAGCCCGAACGGGTTATTTTATTTACTAAAGCGAAAGAATAAAATCTACAAGATTCTTGATGGCATCGGGTGACGCCTTGCCTTGAATGTTCTTGTGCTCTTCTTCATGACCATCAGGGAACTTAACTTTTTCCCCTGAGGTGAGATGGTGAATCAGTTTTGCTTCAGCATCTGGCTTGCCGCGATACTTTTCAGACACGTCTTTCCAGGCAGGGCCGTCCTTTTTCTTTTCAAGACCGTGACACTTAAAGCAGTTGTTGGCGCGAGCCAACTCTTTCGCGCCATCCACGTCAATTGCAGCAGAGGCATTGAGAGAAAAAGCTAAAGTTAAGGCAGCTACGGTGGCACTGAGAAGTATTGGGGTACGAATCATTTGCATCTCCTGATTTATAAAAAGTTTCACAAGATTTTATGGGTTAATTGTTTAGCCACATTGTTTCAAATACTAACTTTACCTAATTTGTCACAGTCTTTCATCGCAGCAAATCGCACCGAATATAAAAATTGCGCAGGCGCTATTGTCTACAACATCAGAAGATGACACCACGGCCTATCAGCTTAAATCCTATAAGACTAAAGTTCCGTTTTTATCAGACTAAAGTCTGATTTCGTGGCAACCCATATTACCATTACTCACGATATCCCAACATAACAAGGGGTCTCAGTCAGTGCCCCAAACTTCCGGTGCACATTGCTATTGCGCACCGGAAATTCCCAATCCACCCAATTACTACCCACCGAAGTACCCCACCCCAACCAGTACCAGCAAGATCAAGCCGACGGTGATCAGCGTGAGTCCCAGTATCTTGGAGCTGAGGGTAAACTGCGGTGACGGCGCATCAACGAGATACTTTTCCAGCTCGCCCGCATCAACAAGGCGCTGGTAATAGGCAGGGTGATCTGCGCGGAACTCTTCCAATGACTGCGAACCGGTAAACATCACTACGTCCGGCGGCGGCAGCTTGTCTGGCCGGAAGTGGTTGTTAAAGAAGTGTACCGTGAACAGGAAGACGGCCGCGAGGAAGGCTTCCTCACCGTGCACCAGCGTACCCACGTTGAATACCCAGCCCGGAAGGTAGGTCGCGGTGACGTGCGGGAAGGCCAGCATCAAGCCGCTCCAGCCGATGATGTTCACGCCCCAGAACACAGCCCAGTAGTCGAACTTCTCGAAGTAGGTCCAACGGTCGAAGCGCGGCTTATCTCCCTTGCCGAGGAACCACTTGAACATGCCCCAGCAGTCGGCGAAGTCCTTCCAGTTCGGAATGAAAGAATCCGGACCAAACCAGCGGAACGTCTTGCTGCGCAGCAGTCCCTGCATGACATAGACAAAGTGTATGAGGAAGATGCCGACGAAGCAGCTCGCAGCAATGCGGTGAACAAGACCGACCGTCCTTGGCCCGCCAAATATTTGCGCAACGGATGGCGCCCAAGAACTTGATGCGAACAGTGCGGTTGTGCCCGTTAGTACCAGTGTCATGGTAACCAGTGCAAACACCAGATGCGCAACCCGCCAACCCCACGGAAAGCGCTTGAATTGCTTTTGGTGATCAATATCCAACCCCTTGAGATTGATGTGATGCACGGGTTTGCCGGCTTTACGATCCTGCCACTCACGGTAGTACCAAAGTCCGGAATGGGCCCAGAAGAAGACAAAGACGAAGATCAATAGTCCAACCATGAACTTGGTGGCAATATACATCTGTGGATATTTGGCAAAATCGTGACTGTTTGCATGGGGGCCGAAAGAGGCAAAACCCGGTGTCGCGTCGTGCATGCCCGGCTTCTTGTCGTTATGGCACTTCTGGCAGGTTTTCATCCTGTTTTGCGGAGACACTTTCGATTTAGGGTCATCCACGGCCCGTATGTCATGACTGCCATGGCAATCAGGGCATCGGGCAGTATAGGTGTAGCCCAGTCGGTTAACTTGACCGTGATAAGTGTCGGTGTAGCTTTTAAAGTTTTCTTTATGACAGCCGCCGCAGGCATTGACGTTAGCCAACTTGAACGCGTCCGAAGAGGTATTCAGGACGCTATGAACCGTATGGCAGTCGGTACAAACCGCTGCTTTGACGTTGCCCTTGTCGAGCAACTCTTCTCCATGTATGGACTTGACGTACTTGCTATACTGGTCATCGTGGCATTTTTCGCCGCAGGTTTTGGGAATCTCCTTGTGCCATTCGCTCCGCTTTGCGCTGCCCATCGGTGGGACGTTAAACGTGTGGGAACTGTGGCAGTCCTCGCAATAAGCCTTGGGATGTGAAGGGTCGTCCTTATCGGGCGTGGCGTGAAACGACTTTTTGTAGGCTTCGATGTTCTTTACGACCAAACCCAGTCTGGATTTTTCATCAGTCAACTTGTCTTTCTGAACGGTCGCCCAAAGCGCCTGGTGGCATGTTTCGCAATTGGGTTTTGCTACAGCAGCATTTATCTTGTGCGAAGCAACCGCATCGGTAATTTCTTTATGACATTCGACGCACTGCATATCGCCGTGTATGCTTTTAGTGAATTTAAGTTCATCCACGGCTCCGAGTTCCCGCTTCTCGCCTTCTTTTGCCGGAACTTCCAGTTTTCCCTTACTTGCCTCGTGACAACGGAGGCAGGCGGCATTGTCGATTTTGCCTGCTTCGGCACTGGCTTGGGACTGCCAGAAAAGAAGGGCGCCGGTAAACAGCACAGCCATAATGGCGACTGGGAATTTTTTTAGATTCATGATTTGTAGCCGGGTAGTGATATGACGAAGTGATTGTTCGAGACAAAAACGGAGCCGGGGGGACGGCTCCGTGACCTTCTTTGTTCAACTCTCACCGCAACAAGAATTCGCACGGTTGATGTCAGGTTAATTTAGAGTGAAAGAATCCAGTGAATCAGATTCTTGATTTGCGCTTCATCCTTGGTTTCGATAATCTTATGATCTTCCTGGGATCCATCTTCAAGCTTGACTTTCGGTCCCGTTGTCAGATGTTTGATCAGTTTGGCATCGGTTTCTGCCTCCGGTTTACCCTTGTATTTCAAGGCGATCTTCTTGAGCGAAGGCCCTTTCTTGGTTTTGTCGATGCTATGACACTTTGAGCATTCATTATCATCAAACAAGCTTTTTGCGGCTTCAACATTAATAGTAGCTGCTTTAGCCATAGGTGTTGCAACAACCAAGGCCGCACCAAAAAGTAAGCACGCAGTCACGCTTAAAGCTTTGTTCATTTTTATTTCCTTTCTATTTGATCATTTGTTAAAGGTTAAAAGCTATTGCGCAAGAATCCAGCGTACAAGGTTTCTTATTTGTTCAGGTGACTTGTCCAGAATCGCTTTGTGCTTTTCTTTGTGTCCATCGGTCAGCTTAACTTTAGGGCCGGTGGTGATATGCTCATATAGCGCGTCTTCTGCATCAGCATTGTTTCTGTAGAAAGCCGCAATCTTCGTATAGGGGGGGCCTTCCTTTTTCTTAGATACTCCGTGGCATCGCAAGCAACTCTCACTTCTTGCTACTTTGATCGCAGCATCTGCGTCTACTGGCTGATGCGTAACGGCAGAAGCAGCGGCAGGAGCAGTTGATTCGTCTGCATAACTCGAAAACGACAACACCATTGGGAGCATTCCAAGTAGCAGCATTTTGATTTTGAATCGATTTTTCATACTCTTCTCCAATTTTCAACCCAATAGCGCCGCAGGCCATTCAACATTATTAATGTTTTTTATAGTCACCTATAACTTGGTCGGTATTGTCTTCAATCTTATACGACGGCGCTACGGCCTATCATCCGAAATCATATAAGACTTTAGTTCCTTATTTTTCAGACTAAAGTCTGATTTTTGATATCCATCTCGTGTTAAGATTAACCAATGTTACCTTGCTGACGATCCCTTAAAACATGAGAGATTTAAGTCATTATTTTGAATTTTACTCAAGCTTGATTTACCGATGCTTATCACTCCGAAGCAAATTTTTGGCCTCCTGAGCTTCTCGCGCCAGTTTATGCTGGCGATCATCGTTGTTCTGCTGGTTGGCATGTTCATCATTGGTTCCTGGATGGGACAGCAGATAGAAACCAGCGCTGTTAACCGGGCCGCTGCGATTTCAGCGGTCTATATTGAAAGTCTTTCCGCCGCGCAATTGCAAAACTGGAAGAAGGGGGAAATTGTCAGTGACGGAATGCGTGCCGTGTTTGACCGAATTTTCATTGAAGGGCCGATTCATCAAGAAGTGCTTCGATTCAAACTTTGGGATGCCAGCGGTCGTATTGACTACAGTACAGATCACGCCCAAATCGGATTGCGCTACCCGCTCAAAAAACGCTTGGAAGCTGCTTTCTCAGGCACGGTTCAAGCCAAAATTAGTGATCTTGAGGAAAATGACAATGAGACTGAGTATTCTCTCGGCTTACAGCTGCTGCAGATCAATGTCCCTATTTACACGCTGGCTCATGATGAAATTATCGGGGTTGCCGAATTTTATCTGTCGGTAAATAACCTTAAGCAGGAAATACATGCCGCCCAGCAGCGCAGTTGGGTGCTGGTCGGGTTTACAACACTTGCAATCTACTTGCTGCTGTTTAGTCTGGTCCGCCGGGCAAACAACACGATTCTGGGACAAGAGCGTGATTTATTTCGTCAACTCGAACAATTGCGTGCCGCCCTTGACGAAAACTCTCAGATGCGAGAGCAACTACGCAAAGCCGGCGTGAGTACGACAACGCTAAATGAAGAGTTTTTACTCAGAATAGCCGCTGACTTGCATGATGGACCGGCGCAAACCATTGCCTTTGCCCTGATGAGATTTGATGAGCTGGCTTCGACCTGTCATAGCTGCTCATCGTCCCCCAATATAATTGAACAAGATCTGCCCAGTTTCAAACATGCTTTGCAATCCTCCCTTAGTGATATTCGCAGAATTTCTTCCGGTCTGACCTTACCTGGCATGGAAGAATTATCACTTGCCGATACCGCCCGGCGCGCTATCCGTGATTTCGAGAGACTCTCAGGACAAACAGTCCGGGCGGAGATTGACAATGCGCCTGACAAGGCTCCTCTTTCTGTCAAGATTACTGTCTACCGACTTCTGCAGGAATCGCTTAACAATTGCAGGCGGCATGCTCCCGAAGACACTCCTTATGTCCAGATGCAGCAAACTAATGGGCAGGTTCTGCTAACGATTACTGACCATGGAACAGGCTTCGACCCCCATTCGGTTGCGGCATCCGGGAGACTTGGCCTCGCTTTCATGCGCGAACGTGTACGTCTGCTTGGCGGAATTTTTGAAATTGACTCCACCCTTGGTCGTGGGACCTCCATCCGCGCCCGACTACCTTTATCTACTGATGAGATGCTCTATGTCTGACACTATCCGTATTTTACTTGCCGATGACCATCCTTTATTCCGCGAAGGAGTCGCCCATTCGCTCAGTGTTGAGCCGGATTTCGAGATCATCGCTCAAGCCGAAAGTGGCGAAAGAGCGGTGGAATTGGCGAACGAGTTGCACCCTGATATCGTCTTGCTTGACGTGTCAATGACCGGGATGGGCGGCATCGAGGCGGCCGGTAAAATTGCGCTCAATACTCCCGGTGTCCGCATCATGATGCTCACTGTGTCCGAGAACCGTGAAAATCTGATGGCCGCCTTGAAGGTTGGTGCACATGGCTATGTTTTGAAGGGTGTATCGGCAAGTGAGTTACGCACCATCACGCGCAAGGTAGCCAGTGGCGAGGCTTACGTTACTCCTGCACTGGCCGCAGACATGCTTACCGAATTTTCCCAGCCGCATCCCCTTGATTCATTTTCAGAACTCACCCCGCGCGAAGTTGATATTCTGCAACTTCTCAGTCAGGGACTTACCAACCGTCAAATTGGTGAACGTATGTTTCTTGCTGAAAAGACCGTGAAGCATTATATGACAAGCATCCTGCAGAAACTGCATGTGCGCTCAAGAACCGAAGCGGCAGTAATCGCAATGCAACATGTCCCGCCTGGCCGTGTTCAGTAGATTTCCTGAAATGAAGAATCGCTTATTTCAATCCTCTTAGTTGCAACGCCCTTTGAGGAATATCACTTATAAGAATGTCTACGCCAAGCCCCAGGGCCAAACCTATTTCCTGATCGCTGTTGCAAGTGTAAACAGCGATGCATTTACGGTGATCACCCAGTAACTTCACTATCTCCTGATTGAGCCTTGAAATCGGCAAACATAATCCGCGCAGATAAGGCTGCTCGTCTAAAACCCGCTTGGCGTCCTCAATAGTCTGGTTATCTTCAAAATTGTAAACCAGCAGTGCATCAGTGCGATATTGATGAGCATATTCCAAACTGGCCAGATTAAATGAAGAGATTAATATCCTGTCGTCCGTCATCGCACCGACACGATCCAAAGTTTGCCGGATTTTTATTTGATGCCGCTCAGGCTGCTCCCATTCCCGATTTTTGATTTCGAGCAGCAAACGGCAACGAGTTCGGTATAAGTTCAGAAATTCGTTCAGGCTCAGGATACTTTCGTTGGATTGCTCCTGTGAATAATGCGCACCGAAATTCATCTCCCGCAGTTGAGCATAATCGAAGTCATCAATATACTTATCCGGCAGCCCAACTTTGCCCAGAAAACGATCATGCCAAAGTACGGAGACTTCGTCGCGTGTGAGCTGAACATCTGTTTCTATTCCGTCAATCGGGTAGGTCAGCGCTTTGTCAAAAGCAGAGCGAGTATTTTCCGCTGCTTCTTTATTGGCACCACGGTGGGCAAATATGAAAGTATTTTTCATTGCGGGACAGCATCTTTAAATTTGAGATTTAATAAAATCATCATGCCAGCTCTATTGACCTTCCCAAAATACAAAACTTCACTACTTTACTAAAATAAGTTCATTGCAGTAATAGACTTGTCTGGTTTGGCTATTTTTAAAATCAATGTGAGTGCCCGACTGCACTTGGACTCAATGAACATTCATGCGTTGTCGTCCCCAGTTCGATTTGCAGGGTGCTATGATGGACTGAGAATTGCTCTTTAAGGGTTTGCATGATGTTATCCATATAGGAGTCACCGGGGTAACCACCGGGAATCACCAAATGGACGGTTAACGCATTTTCTGTGGTGCTCATACCCCAGATATGCAAATCATGGATGTCTGTCACACCAGTGCATTGACGCAGGTAGGCATCAATTTTACCCACGTCAATATTTGGCGGAACAGCACTTAATGCCAGTTGTACCGACTCGCGCAATAATCCCCAGGTTCCCACGACAATCACAGCAATAATGATCAAACTGATTACAGGGTCCAGCCAGTACCAACCGGTGTATAGCATCACAATTCCGGTAATAACCACTCCCAGAGAAACCGCAGCATCCGTAGCCATATGCAAGTAGGCTCCACGAATGTTTAAATCCCCTTTGCTGTCTTTCATGAATAGCCATGCGGATAGCCCATTCACGACGATGCCGACTGCCGCCACGAGGGTAACGGTGAGGCCGGCCACGGCGGGCGGTTGTGAAAATCGTTGAATGGCTTCCCACGCAATTGCCCCGCAAGTCACCAGCAGGAATGTCGCATTCGCCAGTGCAGCCAGAATCGAGGTACTACGAAGTCCATAGGTAAAGCGTTCATTCGGCGCTCTGCGACTCAGAATCGCTGCGCTCCAGGCCAGGATCAGACCTAAAACGTCGGACAAATTATGCCCGGCATCGGCGATCAGAGCCGTCGAGTTGGCGATAAAACCGAAGACAAATTCCAGCACCACAAATACTGTGTTCAGCGCAATTGCTATTATAAAGGCCTTGCCATGATTGTTCGGATCGCCATGATGGTGATGACCGCAACTGTGCGTGTGCCCAGCATGATCATGGTCGTGATCGTGTGGATGCTTGTGTTCGTGATGATGTGCCATCAGTCTGCTTCCGTATGGGGCTCGGCAATGTGCTCCAACATGTCGGTCAGCACCCCGGAGATGTGCCGGTCTGCTGCGGCATAAAACACTTGTTTTCCTTGCCGGTCTGCTTTGACAATGCGCGCTGCCCGCAGCAGTCTTAAATGGTGACTGACCAGCGAATTTCCCAAACCAAGCTTGTTCGCGATATCGTTGACCGCAATCGGAGTGTCAAGACAACTTAGCACTATTCGTAAGCGGGTTGCATCCCCCAGCAGGCGGAACAGGTCTGCCAGTTCGGCAATATAACCATCAGTTTCGGATAGGGACATTATTCATACAAGTAAATAGGTGTTCATATATTAAGTTGTTTGTAGGATAATGGCAAGTCAAGCGGGGCTACAGTACAGAAGAGGCTACGTTGAAAACCAGAAATTTACGAATTATCAAATAATTGGCTGCGATGTAATAATTATGCAACATTATTTGGATATTGTCCGGATTAACCGATTTGATGATGAGATTTATTAATGCCAGGGTATAACAACACCGTCCGAGTCAAGTTACTCATAATATTTATCCTGTCAGGATTTTATTTTACTTGCTCCGGCCCGGCACTGGCTGAGTCAGGTGAGATTCAGGGCAATGCTTCTGCTATTGAGCTGTCCAAAATACATGACACTGTTGCCCCAAACCCCCTCCCTAGCCCTCCCCCGGCGTCCGAAAAGCTTTTGGCCGGGCGCCCGGGAGAGGGGACAGAACCCTCTCCCAAAAAATGGGGGGTATTTGGGCAATTCACGAGTGTCAGTCAATATCATCCGTTGTTAACCGCACCCTACTCTGGAAAAAATAGCTTAAGTCCGGATAGTACTGTCAGCACAACAAACGACCTGACATTATTTGCCGGGTTGCGCCTCTTTGAGGGAGGCGAGCTTTGGATTAATCCTGAAATTGATCAGGGATTTGGTTTGAGTAACACTGTCGGAATGGCCGGATTCCCAAGCGGAGAAGCCTATAAAGTGGGTGAAAATGCTCCCTATCTCCGCCTGCCAAGACTGTTTTACCGGCAGGTAATCAACTTGGAGGGAGAAGAGCAAACTCTCGAACCTTCTGCCAACCAGTTGGGGCGTACTCAATCGGTCAACAACATTATTCTAACGCTGGGAAAGTTCTCCGTTACCGATGTTTTCGATACCAACACCTATGCGCACGATCCCCGTGCAGACTTTTTCAACTGGTCGATTGTGGAATCCGGCGGATTCGATTATGCCGCTGATGCATGGGGGTTTACCAAGGGGGTATCTATCGAATGGACGCAGTCGAAATCGACCCTTCGTGGCGGTTTCTTCGCACTTTCCCAGATTCCGAATACCACCGTGTTGGACCAGACTTTCACCCAGCACGAATGGCTTGGCGAGTTTGAGCAAAGGGTTCAGTTTTCGGAACATCCGGGCAAGGTCAAGCTTTTGGGTTTCATCAATCAGGGCAATATGGGCAGTTACCGTGATGCATTGCAACTCCAGCAGCAGACAAGCAGTTCGACGCCGGATACAGCACTTGTTCGCCGATTCAGCTCTCGGCCCGGGATGGCGATTAACGCCGAACAGGAGGTTTCTTCTGTTCTCGGCATTTTTGGACGCGCAAGTATGAATAATGGAAGCAAGGAAGCAGATGATTTTACCGAAATAAATAAATCGATTGTGGTCGGACTCTCGCTGAAAGGAGATCACTGGGGCCGCCACGATGATACATTCGGCTTGGCAGCTGCAGTCAACAGTTTATCCAGTGATGCGCAAGCCTATTTTGCAGCCGGAGGCATGGGTATCCTGATTGGCGATGGACACTTGAAATACGGTCCGGAAAAAATCCTTGAATCTTACTATGCTTATTCCGTACCTTCGTTTGATCATTTAATGCTGACTTTGAACTTTCAGTATGTAGTTAATCCGGCATACAATCAGGATCGGGGGCCAGTCTCGCTATTCGGAGTTCGCGTACATAAAGAATTTTGAGGCAAGTTGAAGCAAGCCAAAATACAATAAAAACATGAGCAAACACAAACTATTTTTCCCCCGACAAATCGTCGATGCCGGAGGCAATCGCTGGGATTGGGCCATGCTCCCTATGGTGCTGGCTTTGTTGGTCTTGCTGGCTTACGGAGGGGGGCAGATGGCCCGGCCTTATCAGTTGGGCGAAACGCTTTCGATTTCACTCGACCCCACAAACCTGCCTTATTATCTGCTCCGCACCACGATGCGCATGTTCATCGCTCTGGGTGCATCTATAGTGTTTAGTTGCGTTTTCGCAGTGTTGGCGACAAGGTATCGCGCTGCTGAAAAAATAATGGTCCCGATTCTGGACATTCTCCAGTCGATTCCCATTCTCGGATTCTTATCGATCACCGTGACCGGTTTCATTGCATTGTTCCCTGGCAGTTTGCTGGGCGTTGAATGCGCGGCAATCTTCGCCATTTTCACCTCTCAGGCGTGGAACATGGCATTCAGCGCCTATCAGGGATTCCGCACCGTTCCCGCCGAGTTGAAGGAGGCCGCCAGTGTATTCAAGCTTTCCGCCTGGCAACGATTCTGGCGGCTGGAGTTGCCCTTCGCCACGCCGGGCCTGCTTTGGAACATGATGATGTCCATGTCGGGGGGCTGGTTCTTCGTGGTCGCCTCGGAAGCAATTTCGGTCTCCAACCAAAATATCAAACTGCCCGGCATTGGTTCCTATATCGCGCTCGCAATCGAGCAACGTGATCTTTATGCCATTGGGTGGGCGATCGGCGCCATGTTAATTGGCGTGTTGCTCTATGATCAGCTTTTCTTCAGGCCGCTCCTTGCCTGGGCAGACAAGTTCCGCTTCGAGGAAACCGGCAGTGAAACTGCGCAGGACTCCTGGCTGCTGGCCTGGTTACGACGCACCGAGCGCACTCAGTCCATTGTTGAAAAATTTGGCAAACTGCTTGAGCGCTCGTTTGGCACCTTCCGGTTGCGTTACGATGGCACGTCAATTCGCGCCCAGCCCCGACACGTTTCCGCTATGCCACAACGCATCTGGGACGCCGTGATTGCAGCTGCCGTTTTTTATGCTCTGTGGACACTAATTACCTTCATTCGTGCAGAAGTGGGTTGGGGCGAAGTCGGCCATGTTTTTGTATTGGGGTTTTACACCATGTCCCGCGTGATCGTTTTGATTGCTCTTGCGGCTATTGTCTGGGTTCCTGTCGGAGTGTGGATCGGCATGAACCCACGACTTGCCGAACGCGCTCAGGCGATCATTCAATTTCTGGCAGCCTTCCCTGCCAATTTGATGTTTCCCATCGCCGTCTTTTTATTAGTGCGGTTCAGCCTCAATCCTGATATTTGGCTGTCCCCTTTGATGATTTTGGGAACGCAATGGTATATTTTGTTTAATGTCATTGCCGGTGCTTCGACTATTCCGACTGAGTTACGCTACGCGGCGCAGAATTTCGGCCTTACGGGCTTGCTAAAGTGGAGACGCTATTTGCTTCCGGCGATTTTTCCAAGTTTTGTTACCGGAGCCATCACCGCCTCGGGTGGTTCATGGAATGCCAGCATTGTTGCCGAATATGTGACTTGGGGCGACACCACGTTAAAAGCGCACGGCTTGGGCAGTTATATCGCTGAAATGACCGCAGTGGGGGATTTTCCACGAATTGCCCTTGGGATAGGCGTGATGTGTATATTTGTCATGGGATTTAATAATTTCGTTTGGCGGCGGCTATACCGCATGGCCGAAAATCGTCTGCATTTCTAAGGAAACACACCTTGAGCACCCCTATTGTCGAACTCAAATCTGTAGGCAAATCGTTTCGCTCGGCGGACGGTTCGGCCCGCTCCGTCCTTGAAACCGTTGACTTCACTCTGTGCGAAGGCGAGATCGTCGCCTTGCTTGGAAAATCAGGCTCGGGCAAATCGACCATGTTGCGCATCATGGCCGGCCTGATTCCAGCCGACAGTGGCCAGGTACTTTACCGCGGCTTACCACTCTATGGGCCGGCCGATGGGATCAGTATGGTATTCCAGTCCTTCGCCTTGTTTCCGTGGCTTACCGTTCAAAAGAATGTTGAATTAGGGCTGGAGGCAAAAGGAATCCCCCCCATTGAGAGAACTGAACGGGCTGAGGCTGCAATCGAATTGATCGGGTTATCCGGCTTTGAAGGCGCGTTACCGAGAGAATTATCCGGAGGCATGCGGCAACGGGTCGGCATAGCCCGTGCGTTGGTCATGGAGCCTGATGTACTCCTGATGGATGAAGCCTTCTCTGCACTTGATGTTCTGACCGGCGAAGGTCTGCGCGAAGATATCCTGGAACTCTGGGAAACCGGCAAGATTCCCACCAAGGCCATTCTGGTTGTTTCGCACAATATTGAAGAAGCGGTCATGATGGCGGACCGAGTGCTGGTTTTCGCCAGCGATCCGGGGCGGGTGCGCGACGAATTACCGGTCACGCTTACTCGCCCTCGCGAAGTGGAAAGCATAGAAGTGCGTGGACTGATCGACAAAGTTTACGGCCTGATGACTGTTGGTACCGCACGCAGCGGACGTGTTACCGGCAAGGAAATTAAATTGCAGCTGGGAGACAGATTGCCGGAAGCGGAAATTGCTCGCATGGAAAGCATACTGGAGCTTCTCGCCGAAGAGCCGTTCCTGGGACGCGCCGATTTGCCCAAACTTGCGGAGGAATCCGAGTTTAATGACCAGGAACTGCTTGATGTTTCCAGCGCCTTGACACTGCTGGGCTTTGCCCACCTCGAACGCGGCGATATTATTCTGAATCAACTTGGTGACAAATATGTCCATGCCAGTAATGCCGAACGCAAGGTTATTTTTGGTCAACAGTTGCTGGAGAACGTACCGCTAATAGCTTACATCCGCCAAGGTCTGGTACAAGACCCCTCGGGTGATTTACATGAAGACCTGTTTCTCAGACTCCTGCGTTTTACCCTGGATGAGGGCGATGCCCACTCCGCCCTGCGGGTCGCGATTGAATGGGGACGCTACGGCGAACTATTCGAGTACAACTTTAATACCGGCGTCTTGAACATGCCGAAAGACGAAGAAACAGAAACAGAGTGAGAATTGCCGGGCAGTGCGCAAGCGCTTGCTCAACAACGCTGGCCTGAAGGGTTCCGTTGTCCGCGATGTGGACACGATCACGGTTACGCCATTACCACTCGCCGCAGTTACGAATGCTCCAAGTGTCATTATCAGGCCTCGCTCACGGCAGGAACGCTGTTTCACTCCACCAACCTTTCCCTGATCAAGTGGTTCTGGGCGATCTATTTGGCTGTCTCGGATAAGGGGGGCATTTCCGCCATGCGGCTTTCCAAACAAATCGGCGTGTCCTGGATCAGCAGTAACCGGCCATCGGTGGTAAATTCCAATAACCATTTAAATGACCGCATAGTGGCACTTCGAATGAGATCACCCAACCGGCCTTTCGCCCCACCATCGTGTTCAAAAATGAGCACTGAGCATTACCATTCACTAGTGTAGTGCGCCATTCTGTTTGGAACTTAAACGACTATTGGCACGAATGACTTTTTGCAAGATGTCGCGCGCACTGGCTGTCCAGATAAATGGCTTGGGTTTGGTGTTGTGGTGCGTGACGTATCCATCAATGGCCGTAACCAGTTCTGGTACGCTACTGAACACTCCGCGACGAAGGCGATTTTCTGAGATGTCGCGGAAGAACCGTTCCACCATATTCAGCCACGAAGCTGAAGTGGGCGTGAAGTGCATGTTGAAGCGCGGATGCTTTTCCAGCCATTCTTGCACGTTGGGATGCTTGTGCGTGGCATAGTTGTCTGCAATCAGGTGTAGCGTTTTACCTTTGGGCGTTTCGCGGTCGATTTTCTTCAGGAACCTTAACCACTCGTCATGGCGATGGCGCTGCTGACACTGGGCAATAACTGTTCCGTCCAATACATTGAGCGCAGCAAATAGTGTGGTGGTGCCGTGGCGCTTGTAGTCATGTGTCATCGTTTCTGCCCGCCCCTTCTTCAAGGGTAATCCCGGTTGAGTGCGATCAAGGGCCTGAACTTGGCTTTTCTCGTCGCAGCAGAGCACCAATGCATGCTCTGGCGGACTCAAATACAAACCCACTACATCCTCCAACTTCTCCACGAACTTCGGATCACGCGAAACTTTGAATGACTTAATCAAGTGTGGCTTTAACCCGTGCGCTCTCCATATCCTCCGCACCGTCGTGGCACTAACATCGGCTATCTTGGCCATTGTGCGTGTGCTCCAGTGGGTAGCGTGGTCAGGCAAGGTTTGCGTGGTTAAGCGCACCAACTCCTGCGCATCAACCGTGGGTTTGCGGCCACCGCGCGGCAAGTCCTGTTCGATTCCAGTCAAACCATCGCGGACGTAGCGTTCGCGCCAGCGTCCGACTTGAACACGCCCAACACCCAACTCTTCGGCGATCTGCGTGTTGTCATGACCGGATGATGCCAGCAAAACAATCTTGGCGCGTTGCGCCAATCTCACACTCGTGGTGTTCGAGCGCGACAGCTTGGTCAATTCTTTATTCTGTTCTACGGTCAACACGATTGTCGGGGCTACTCGCATTATGTTTCTCCTGACTCAATAACTAAAAATGAGACAGGCAGCATGTTTATTAGTTCCATTAATTACGGCGCACTACACTAGGATCAACTCCGGCTGTTTCGGGTAGCTTGATCAAGTCGCTGTAGCGTGAGTTAAAAAACACTACTTTTCGCCCATGCTCCACTGCAATTCTGACAGCAATAGGACTTTTGTTGAGGATTTCAAGAAGACGTTTTTCATTTTTGATTTTATTCCGCAAGAAAAAAATTCTCAGCACAATGAGCAAAAGTATAAAAACACCCGTAAGGCTGCTGAAGAAAAACAGATTAAGCCGATCCTGGGCAACCTCGCCAATCTCCGGGAGGTGCTTGAATACGTGGATGGTTATTTCAGA
>Ga0316222_1000571_pt1 | contig 55545 bp, 56 predicted proteins | sample TBH18011metaG_FD_206008 | JGI IMG/M metagenome (GOLD analysis project Ga0316222, IMG submission 206008) | Freshwater microbial communities from Trout Bog Lake, Wisconsin, USA - TBH18011 | ecosystem: Environmental > Aquatic > Freshwater > Lake > Hypolimnion/Profundal zone | place: USA: Wisconsin... | reverse complement strand
GTTCGGAGAGCGTCCGGCACCGTAGGGTGAATGGGTATTTTTTCCTTGAGTCCAGCCACCTGCTGTGGTGTTAAATGGTGGATGGACCTTCCTCCCTCCCTCTGTGCATCTGACACGATCACCGCCCATCTGCGGATGATCCTGCGCGGGGTGTTGGCGGTGTTGGGGATGTGGCGGTTGGAAATTCCTCAGATGCTGCTGGTGCATCGCCGGATCAGCACGACATTGCGGGAGATTGAGCAACTGTTGGAGCGATTCCGTGCCGGTCGGCTGTGGCAGATGCCACAGCGGGCGAAGGGGCAAGGGAAGCGTCGTTGCATGACGGGTCGTGAACCCGGCCTACCGCGTCGGTTTGGCTGGCTGGTGCGGGCCGGTGGGCATCAGGCGGCGGGGTTCGGCGTGCAGCTTCAGACGGTGTTGAATGCACCCGAGATGACAACTCTGCTGGCGGCATCTCCGCAGGCGAGACGGATCTTGCGGCCCTGGTGTCGGGCGCTGGCGGTGGAATTGCCCTGGGTGCACAGCCAGCCGAAACCACGGGCCGTGCGTGCAAAACGCCCACGCCCCCCTCACCCGGAGCCCGCGCCGTTCAAAATCCCGCTGCCGCGCGGTGTGCTGAGCTGGGCGCGACGGGAAGGTTTTGGAAAACTCTGTTGAGCTTTGGCGCAGAAAGGCGTGGTGAATGTTCCGGGTTATTTACAAACTCGGTCCCACCCAACAAAAAAGCCGCCCAACACTGCCGGGCGGCTTTTTCAGTCAGAGTGTCTGCAGCCAATTAGGCGGCAGGCGCTTCTTCGGTGGCCGCCGCTTCGATGACGGCCTTGACGGCATTCACGATCTCGGTGAACGAAGCCGGGTCGTCAAACGCGAGGGCGGCGAGAACCTTGCGGTCGAGCTCGATGCCGGTCTGCTTGAGGCCAGCCATAAAGCGCGAATAGGTCAGGCCTTCAGCGCGGGTGGCCGCGTTGATGCGCTGAATCCACAGAGCGCGGAATTCGCGCTTCTTAACGCGACGGTCGCGATACGCATACTGGAGCGACTTTTCGAGACGTTCCAGAGCGATGCGGTAATTGGTGGAAGAACGACCAAAGAAGCCCTTGGAGGCATCAATGACCTTCTTGTGACGAGCGTGCGTTGTTACGCCGCGTTTAACACGTGCCATTTTCTATTCTCCTCAGACCAGACCGTAAGGGGCCCACTGCTTCACAGTCTTGCCGTCCATTTCGGTCAGCGTCTGTGAGCCGCGGTTGGTCCGCTTCATTTTCTGAGAACGGTTGATCAGGCCGTGGCGCTTATTGCCAGGACCAGCCAAAACCTTGCCAGTGGCAGTGATCTTGAAGCGCTTCTTGACAGAAGACTTCGTCTTCATCTTGGGCATTTCAGACTCCTATTGAACGAAAACCCATCGAAATGGGCCAACATCGCGGCCAGGCATGCCCTACAGGCCCGGCGCGCAGACGAAGGGGGGCTTATAGGGGCGAGATTTCGGCGATGCAAGCAGATGTGCGGCCAGGGCGGAGCTGCGTGGGGTGCGGGGCTGCGGGGCTGCGGGGCTGCGGGGCTGCGTGGGCGCCTCATCCATGTCGCTCCCGCAACGCAATGGCAATCCGGCACTGTCATCGTCCCAGACATGCCGGTAATCTGCTTTGTCGCACCGCACACGGCAGATATAATGGAGTGATGTTCGCTTCATTCACCAAGATGCATGGCTGCGGGAACGATTTCGTCATTATGGACGAACGCGCCGCCCCGCTCGGCCTCACCCCCGCCCGTGCCGCAGCCATTGCGGATCGGCATCTCGGCATCGGCTGCGATCAGTTCATCGTGCTCGAAGCCGCCGCGACCCATGGCGTGGATGCGTTCATGCGCATCTACAATCCAGATGGTTCGGAATCCGGAGCCTGCGGCAATGCCACGCGCTGTGTGGTGGATCTGCTGGCGCGCGAGACTGGGCGGCAGGTGTTCACCGTGCAGACAATCTCCGGCCTGCTGCCGTCGCGTGTGTTGGATGATGGTCGGGTGGAAGTTGATATGGGGCCAGCGCGCTTGGCGTGGGAGCAGATCCCGCTCGCCGCCGACACCGACACGCTGCATCTGCCGCTCAGAGCACAGGGTGTGTCTGATCCCGCCGCTGTCTCGATGGGCAATCCGCATGCGACGTTCTTTGTCGATGCCCTCGACGCCATCGACATTCCGGCCATCGGCCCAGCGCTGGAGCATGATCCGATTTTCCCGGCGCGCGCCAATATCGGCTTCGCGCAAATCCTCAGCCCTGAGCGTATCCGTCTGCGGGTATGGGAACGCGGCGCTGGGCTGACACTGGCCTGCGGCTCCGGCGCCTGTGCCACCATCGTCAACGCGGCGCGGCGCGGGCTGACCGGGCGGCGGGCGGTGATTGAGGTGGATGGCGGTGTGCTCGAACTCGCCTGGCGCGATGATGGCCATGTGCTGATGACCGGGCCGACCGCCACCGCCTTTCGCGGTGAAATCAATCTTGCGGCGCTGCCCGCATGAGCGTTGAGGTTCTGAATTTCGGCTGCCGTCTGAACACCTATGAAGGTGAGGTGATGCGCGGCCATGCCGAGGCTCTCACCGACACCATCGTCATCAACACCTGCGCCGTCACCGCCGAGGCGGAGCGGCAGGCGCGGCAGGCGATCCGGCGGGCGCATCGCGAGAACCCGGATAAGCGCATCGTCGTCACCGGCTGTGCAGTGCAGATCAAGCCGGAAGCCTGGGCGGCATTGCCCGGCGTGGTGCAGGTGCTCGGCAATGAGGACAAGCTCAAGCCGGAAAGCTGGGTGATCGACGCGCCCTCCGCCGTGACGGATATCATGGTGGCGAAAGAAACCGCGCCGCAGCTCGTCACTGAGTTCATGGGCCGCGCACGCGCTTTCGTGCAGGTGCAACAGGGCTGCGACCATCGCTGCACCTTCTGCATCATCCCGTTCGGACGCGGGCCGAACCGCTCGGTGCCGCTGGGCTTGATCGTCGATCAGGTGCGCGCGCTGGTGGCCTCCGGCTATCGCGAGGTGGTGCTGACCGGCGTTGATATCGCCTCCTATGGCCCCGATCTGCCGGGTTCGCCCACGCTGGGACAAGCCATTCGCCGCCTGCTCGCTTTGGTGCCGGAATTGCAGCGGCTGCGGCTGTCCTCCATCGATCCGGCGGCGATTGACGAGGATCTGTGGCGCTTGATCGCCGAAGAGCCGCGTTTGATGCCGCATCTGCATCTGTCGTTGCAGGCGGGGTCGGACATGATCCTCAAGCGGATGAAGCGGCGGCATGATCGCCAGCTTGGCATCGACGTCATCGCCCGCGCCCGCGCGCTGCGCCCCGGCATCGGCATCGGTGCGGACCTGATTGCAGGTTTCCCCACCGAGACCGATGAACTCTTCGCCGAGACGTTGGCGATGGTGCGGGAGACGGCGATTCCGTTTCTGCATGTGTTCCCCTACAGTGAACGCCCCGGCACCCCCGCCGCCCGGATGCCCTCGGTGCCGAAGCAGATCCGCAAGGAACGCGCTCTGGCCTTGCGTGAGGCGGCGGCCTCGGCGGCGGCTGCGTTCTATCGCGGGTTGATCGGCCAGCGCGTGGCGATTTTGTCGGAAACCGGCACGATTGGTCACACTGAGCATTTCGCCCCTGCCCGATTGATCGCCCCCGCAGGCACGCTGGTGGCGGCGCGTGTGGTTTCGGCGGATAATGACGGCGTGATAGCCGAGGCTGCCTGAACATGAGTGGATTTCTGTCGCGTCTGACGAAGGGTCTTGCGCGCTCTGCCGGTAAGCTCGGCGAAGGCCTGGGGGCGGTGTTCACCAAACGCCGCCTGGATGAAGAGGCGCTGACCGACCTCGAAGACGTGCTGATTTCCGCCGATCTCGGCACCGAAGTCACCAAGCGCATCGTGGCGAATTTCCGCAAAAACCGCTTCGGCAAGGAAGTCACCGAGGCCGAGATCAAAGAGGCGCTGGCCACCGAGATCGCCGAAATCCTCGCCCCCGTCGCCCGCCCGCTGACCATCTCACCCGAGCGCGCCCCGCATGTGGTGCTGGTGGTCGGCGTGAACGGCAACGGCAAAACCACCACCATCGGCAAGCTGGCACTGCAATATCGCGAGCAGGGTCTGAAGCCGATCCTGGCCGCTGGCGACACCTTCCGCGCCGCTGCCGTGGAGCAATTGCAGGTCTGGGGCGAACGCACCGGTGCCCCCGTCGTCACCGCCCCCGCCAATTCCGACCCCGCAGGCCTTGCCTTCGATGCGCTGGCCCGCGCGAAGGCGGAGGGCAAAGACGTGCTGCTGATCGACACCGCCGGTCGCCTGCACAACAAATCCGCGCTGATGGAAGAACTGCAAAAGATCATCCGCGTTCTGCGCAAACAAGACCCCACCGCCCCGCACTCCACCATCCTGGTGCTCGACGCCACCACCGGCCAGAACGCGATCACCCAAGTGAGCGTGTTCCGCGAAATGGTGGACATCACCGGCCTGATCGTCACCAAGCTTGATGGCTCCGCGCGCGGCGGCATTGTGGTGGCGTTGGCCGAGCAATTCGGCTTGCCGGTGCATGCGGTGGGTGTGGGCGAGCAGGCAGCGGATTTGAAGCCGTTTTACCCGATGGATTTCGCGCGGGGATTGCTGGGCGAGTGATGAGTGAGGATGAAATCGCGACCATCCTAATATAATAAAAACCCGGAACAATAAGAGCGCCCGCCCGAGGCCCGCGCACCAATAACCGCCTTGCCTGGAACCGCGCAGCGCACGCAGCGCCGCCGACAGGCTCAGATATGGGGAAGGGGCAACGGGTGATTCCATCCACACTAACAACCACGTTAGTTGGTCAAACTCAAGACAAATCGCGCAATGCCCATCCCCACCCGTTATTGCGAGGAGCGGAGACGACGAAGCAATCCATCGAAATTCCACCTTCTGTCTCGATGGATTGCTGCGTCGTGCCTCCTCGCAATGACGATGGCAATGACAGATGACGACTACCCCCTTTTCGCCCTACATGATCCAATGACCCAATTCGACACAATCATCCTCGGCGCCGGTGCCGCAGGCCTCATGGCCGCCTTCACTGCCGGCCAACGCGGCCGCCGCGTGTTGTTGCTCGACCATGCCGAGGAGGCGGGGAAGAAGATCCTCATCTCCGGCGGCGGGCGCTGCAATTTCACCAATCTCGGCACGGTCCCGGAGCGCTTCATCTCGCAGAACCGCCATTTCGCCCGCTCGGCGCTGGCCCGCTACACCCCGCGCGACTTCCTTGCTCTGGTGGAAAAGCACCGCATCGCCTGGCACGAAAAGACGCTCGGGCAGTTGTTCTGTGACGTCTCCGCACGCCAAATTGTGCAGATGCTGCTCGATGAATGCCGCACCGGCAATGTCGATCTCAGGCTCGGCCACACCATCACCGACGTCTCGCGGGGCGAAGCGTTCAGCGTCGGCACCGATCGCGGCGTGTTCACCGCCCCCTCGCTCATCCTGGCCACCGGCGGGCTGTCGATCCCGAAAATGGGGGCGAGCGGGCTTTCCTACAGCATCGCCAAGAAATTCGGCCTCAAGCTCACCGAAACCCGCCCGGCTCTGGTGCCGCTGACGTTTGGCGGCGCCGAATTGGGGCTGATGGAATCGCTCTCTGGCGTCGCCCTGCCGGTGCGCGCAAAAACCGGCAAGATCGGCTTTGACGAGGCGATGCTGTTCACCCATCGCGGCCTGTCTGGCCCCGCAATTCTGCAAATCTCGTCTTATTGCCCGCCGGGTGGCGAGATCGTGCTCGATCTGTTGCCGGGTAAGGATGCGCGCGGCCAGTTGATGTTCGGCAAAACCAACCGCCCGCGCGCCGAATTGCGCACCGTGCTGGGCGAACTTGTCCCGCGTCGCCTGGCAGAGGCTTTGGCCCCCGATCAGGGCAAGATCGGCGAATTGCCCAACAAACGGATCGACGCCCTGGCCGCGCAACTCTCGGCATGGCGTCTGAAGCCGAACGGCACCGAGGGCTATGCCAAGGCGGAAGTCACAGTCGGCGGCATCGACACCCATGGGCTGTCATCGCAAACCATGATGTCCAACGACGTGCCAGGCCTGTTCGCCATTGGCGAGGCGGTGGATGTGACGGGCTGGCTCGGCGGGTATAATTTCCAATGGGCGTGGGCGAGTGGGTTTGTGGCGGGGAGTTCGGTTTAGCCGGTTGCTGAAAAACTGGATCGGTCTTCCACCCACCCCCCGATACACATCCAGCGCCCTCCCCGTTTGACGAAATCTCAGCGCTCCCCTAACCTTATCGCACGATAAATAATAAGCGTTCGGGAGAGACGTGTGATGAAGATTGCCAAGGGGTTCGGCATCGAGACCATCGAGAAGGCCGCCAAGGATCTGTCGAACTGGGGCCGCTGGGGCGCGGATGATCAGATCGGAACGCTGAATTTCGTCACACCTGCGGATATCGTCGCGGCCGGCAAGCTGATCAAAAAGGGCCGCGTCTTCGCGCTCGGGCTGTCGCTGAAGGAGCCGATCCAGTCTGGCTTGTTCGGTGGGCGCTGGAACCCAATTCATACCATGCTCGCCACCGGCACCGACGCCGCCGCCGGCAATCAGGATGTGCCCTTCCCGTATCTGCGCTACGCCGATGACGCGATCAACATGCCGTGTCAGGCGAGCACCCAATGGGATGCGCTCTGCCACATCTTCTATGGCGACAAGATGTATAACGGCTTCGATGCTGGTCTCGTCGATGCGCGCGGCGCGAAGAAGCTCGGCATTGAGAATGTGCGCGACAAGATGGCCGGTCGCGGCGTGCTGCTCGACATCGCCCGTTGGAAGGGTGTGGATTGCCTGCCGGATGGCTATGCGATCACCAGTGACGACCTCGATGGCTGCGCTGCCGCGCAGGGTGTTTCGGTGGGTCGCGCCGATTTCGTCATCGTGCGCACCGGGCATCAGGAGCGCTGCCTGGAGAGCAAGGATTGGTCCGGCTATGCCGGTGGCGATGCGCCGGGCTTGGCGTTCGAGACCTGCTATTGGATTCACGAAAAGCAACTCGCCGCGATCTGCCTCGACACTTGGGGCTGCGAAGTGCGTCCGAATGAGACGGATGTGGCCAATCAGCCCTGGCATTGGATCGTCATCCCGGCGATGGGTCTGTCGATGGGCGAGATTTTCTATGTGAAAGACCTCGCGGCCGATTGCGCCGAAGATCACGTCTACGAGTTCTTCTTCAACGCCCCGCCGCTGCATTTGCCCGGCGGCGCTGGTTCGCCGATCAATCCGCAAGCGATTAAGTAATCGAGGCACCCGAACATGGCCATCCACCTGAAAACCAGCCGCAGCGCCGCAGACCGCGCTGAGGATCAGGCGAAAATCCGCGCAACCGTTGAAGGCATCCTGGCCGACATCTCCGAGCGCGGCGATGACGCCGTGCGGGAATTGTCGATCAAATTCGACAAGTGGGACCGCACGGATTACCGCCTGACGGACGCCGAGATCCGGTCTGCGATGGGCGAATTATCCGCGCGCAACATCTCGGACATCAAATTCGCCCAGGAACAGGTGCGCAATTTCGCGCAGCACCAGAAAGCCGCCCTGCGCGATATCGAGGTGGAGACGCTGCCCGGCATCGTGCTCGGCCATAAGAACATCCCGGTCAACGCGGTGGGTTGCTATGTGCCGGGCGGGAAATATCCGCTGCTGGCCTCGGCGCATATGTCTGTCGTGACGGCGAAGGTGGCGGGCGTTGCGCGCATCATCACCGCAGCCCCGCCCTTCCAAGGCAAGCTGCCCTCCGCCATCATCGCCGCCCAGCATTTGGCCGGTGCCGATGAAATCTATTCGCTCGGCGGCATTCAGGCGGTGGGCGCGATGGCGCTCGGCACTGGCAGTATTGCCGGTGTTGATATGCTCGTCGGCCCCGGCAACGCCTTCGTCGCCGAAGCCAAGCGCCAGCTTTTTGGCCGCGTCGGCATCGATCTGTTCGCCGGTCCCACTGAGACGCTGGTGATCGCCGACGAGTCCGTCGATGGCGAGATCTGCGCCACCGATCTGTTGGGCCAAGCCGAACACGGCCCGAACTCGCCCGCCATTCTGCTCACCACCAGCGAAAAGCTGGCGCGCGAGACGATGGCCGAGATTGAACGCCTGCTGAAAATCCTCCCCACGGCGGCGATTGCGGCCAAGGCGTGGGAAGAATACGGCGAGGTGATCATCTGCGAGGATGACGCCGAAATGGTGCGCGAAGCCGACCGCATCGCCTCCGAGCATGTCCAGGTGATGACGCATGACCCGGATTACTTCCTGGCCAACATGACCAATTACGGCGCGCTGTTCTTAGGCCCGCGCACCAATGTCTCGTTCGGCGACAAGGTGATCGGCACCAACCACACGCTGCCCACTCTGAAATCCGCGCGCTACACCGGCGGGCTGTGGGTCGGCAAATTCCTCAAGACCTGCACCTATCAGCGCGTGCTGACCGATGAAGCCTCGGCGATGATCGGTGAATATTGTTCGCGTTTGTGCATGCTGGAGGGCTTTGTCGGACACGCCGAACAGGCCAATATCCGCGTACGCCGCTACGGTGGGCGCAATATTCCATATGGGGAAGCTGCCGAATGACCATCACCCTGCCACGCACGCCCGCCTTCCGTCTGGACGGTAAACGGGCGTTGGTCACTGGGGCAGGGCGCGGCATCGGGCTTGCCGCCTCGGCAGCCCTGGCGGAATACGGCGCAGACGTCACACTCTGCGCCCGTTCCGCCACTGAATTGGAAGACGCCGCCGCCGCCATTCGCGCGGCAGGCGGGGTGGCCCGCACGCTGGTCTGTGACGTCACCGACACCAAAGCCTTCGCCGCCGCCATCGAAGCGGCTGATCCCTTCGACATCTTCCTCAACAACGCCGGCACCAATCGCCCCAAATCGGTGCAGGATGTGACGGAAGAAGATTACGATGTGGTGATGGAACTCAATTTGCGCGCCGCCTATTTCGCAGCGCAAGCGGTGATCAAGCGGCTGCTGGCGGCCAAGCGGCCCGGCTCGATTATCAACATGTCCTCGCAGATGGGACATGTGGGTGGACCGAAACGGACTCTGTATTGTGCGAGCAAATGGGGTATGGAGGGTTTCACCCGCGCAATGGCTATTGATCTCGCGGGCACAGGAATCCGCGTGAACACGATATGCCCCACCTTTATTGAAACCCCGATGACCAAGCCGTTCCTTGCTGACAAAGCGTTCTCCGACTACGTGCTGAGCAAGATCAAGCTCGGCCGCCTAGGGCAGGTCGAGGATTTGATGGGGCCGGTGGTCTTCTTGGCGTCCGAGGCTTCGGCGCTGATGACGGGGGCTTCGATGATGCTCGATGGCGGCTGGACCATAGGATAGAGGATGAGCCCCAACGTTCTGCCCCGCACCCGCGCCGCCCGCAAACCTTTCGAGGTGCGCCGGGCCGAGATTGTGCGCAAGGCGGCGAGCTTCTTCGCGCAATTCGGCTTCGACGCCACCACGCGCGATCTGGCCAGCTGGCTCGGCACCACCCAGCCGCTGATGTATCGCTATTTCCCCAGCAAGAATGCGCTGGTGGAGGAGATCTATCAGAGCATTTTCGTCGGTGCCTGGAAGCGCGAATGGGACGGCATGCTCACCGACCGCGCCCGCCCGCTGCGTGAGCGGCTGGTGGAATTCTACGATCAATACACCAACGTGATCATGCAGCCCGAATGGATGCGGCTGTATCTGTTCGCCGGTCTGCGCGGGGTGGAGATCACCGGGCTGTATATCGCCCGTGTGGAAGAGCGGATCATCCGTCCGGTGATGCTGGAAATGGCCGCCGAGCACGGCACCATCATCACGCCAGAAAACGAGGCGCGGCTGCTGGAACTGGCCTGGAGCCTGCAAGGCGGGATTTTCTATTACGGCGTGCGCAAATACGTCTACGGCACCGCCGTGCACCAGGAAAAGCGCCAAGTGATCGAAGCGGCGGTGGAGATTTACACCACCGCCTGGCCGAAGGCTTAGAGCAATTGAATGGCCCCCACCCTACTGAGCCAGCTTGGCTCAGTAGGGTGCGAGGTTGCCCTACAGAAGCACCGGTCTCAGCGTTCCAGGCACATGGCAACGCCCATGCCGCCGCCGATGCACAGCGTGGCGAGGCCTTTTTTGGCGTCGCGCTTGCCCATCTCATGCAGCAACGTCACCAGGATGCGGGCTCCCGAAGCGCCGATCGGGTGGCCGATGGCAATCGCACCGCCATTGACGTTCACCTTCGCGGTATCCCATTCCAGCGTCTTGTTCACCGCACAAGCCTGTGCGGCGAAGGCTTCGTTGGCTTCCACCACATCAAGCTGATCAGCCTTCCAGCCCGCCCGCTCCAGCGCGCGGCGGCTCGACGGGATCGGGCCGGTGCCCATCAGCGCCGGGTCCACGCCGGCGCTTGCGAAGGAGGCGATGCGGGCGAGCGGCACCAGACCGCGACGCGCCGCTTCAGCCGCCGACATCACCACCAGGGCAGCGGCACCATCGTTCAGGCCGGATGCATTGCCAGCCGTCACCGTGCCGTCCTTGCTGAACGCCGGGCGCAGCTTGGTCATGCCTTCGATGGAAGAATCGTGGCGGATGTATTCGTCCTGATCGACGACCACATCGCCCTTGCGACCCTTCACCGTCACCGGGCAGATCTCATCGGCAAAGCGACCGGCTTTCTGCGCGGCGGAGGCCTTTTGCTGCGAGGCAAGCGCGAACATATCCTGCTGTTCACGGCTGATCTCGTACGCCTTGGCCACGTTCTCCGCCGTGGTGCCCATGTGATAGCCAAAGAAGGCATCCCACAGACCGTCACGGATCATCGTGTCAATTAGAGCGAGGTCGCCCATCTTCTGGCCGGCACGCAGATAGGCCGCGTGCATCGACATCGACATGCTTTCTTGACCACCGGCGATGACAATGTTTGCCTCGCCACCCTTGATCTGCAGCGCCGCCAAACCCACCGCACGCAGGCCGGAGCCGCAGACTTGGTTGATGGTCAGCGCCGATGCCGCATCCGGAATGCCGGCGCTGCGGGCAGACTGGCGGGCCGGGTTCTGGCCTTGGCCTGCGGTGAGCACCTGACCGAACATCACTTCGTCAACTTCGCCGGCCTCAATCTTGGCGCGGCTGATCGCAGCCTGAATGGCGGTGGTGCCAAGCACCGTGGCCGAGACGGAGCCAAACGCTCCGTTAAAGCTGCCGACCGGCGTGCGCGCAGCCGAAACGATCACAACATCCGTCATACTGGCTTCTCCTTGCGGGTTCCCCTCCGCTGAGGGGACACCTTAGTTGCTTGTTGGGTCTTCGAAAAGCGGCGGCGCGGCGGAATTGCCAACGCCCAATCAGCAAGCTTTTGCCAGAGCTGCCGTTCTGCCTGCGAGCCCGCGATCATGCCCACATGCCCAGCCGCGGGCTTGAGCAGCACGCAGTTCGGCAGACGGGCGGCCAGTGGCAGACCGGAGGCAATCGGCACAATCCGGTCGCGCATCGCCAAGGCGGCCAGTGTGGGCACCGTGATCGCACTTGGCGAAATCACCTCACCCTCCACCCGCCACTCGCCCGCCATCGTGCTGTTCTGCCCGAACCAGCCGCCCAGCGTCTGCCGTGCGATGGGGGCGGCGAGCGGCACGCCGTCATTGAGCCAATCTTCAAACGCCACGAATTGCGCCGCACGGTCGGTGGTTTGGTCGGCGGTGCCAAAATCGCGGTATTTGTCGCCGACGGCGTGCGGGTCGGCCATGTTGAACAGCGCCTGCAAGGCATCCACCGGCAGCGTGCCAGTGATTTTCATCACCGGTTCGAGCGATTCCAGTTGCTTGGCCATGCTGGACTGATCGCGATCCGTGCCGACATGGAAGTCCCACGGCGTGGCCAGCAGGGCGAGGGCTGCCACCTTGTCCGGCTGGCGTTGGGCGGCGGCGAGGGCGAGCAGGCCGCCCATGCAATAGCCGATCAGGCTCACCCGCCCGACATGCTTGATCGCCCGCGCCATCCGCCCGGCGATGATGGCATCGAGATCGAATGTCCGCGCCTGCGCATCCGGCCAACCCCAATCGAGCAGCAACACCCGCAACCCGCGCGACGCCAGCGCACGGGCGAGCGAGCGGCCTTCGGAAAGGTCAAGGATGGTGGAGCGATTGACCAGACTGGGCACCAGCAGCACCGGTGGTGCCTTGGCGACTGGCACGCCGTCCGGGATTGGATATTGCCGCAATTCCGTCTCGCCTTCCTGCCAGATGGCGGGCGGGTCGATCAGGGTGCGGCGATACGGGTGGCGACGATAGGCGGCAATGCCGTGGATCAGCGCCGGGTCAGGGAAGAACGGCGGCGGCGGGCTTCCCGGCAGGCTTGCGGCGAACCCGCTTTGCTGGAGCCGGAAGATCAAGCTCTGCCAGTCGGCGTTCGAGCTCGGCCACGCGAAGCCGGAGGCGTTCTGCTTCGCCAGACTCAGCGCCAGATGCAGCAGCAGCGGGCGCGGCCCCCGGCGTGGGGGTGGCGGGGCTAGGGTGGGGTTGGTGTGCATGCGCCGCCTCGCTCATCATCTTGCCCAATGCCTGCCAAAGATGCGCGGAGGCGGCAAGCATCTCGGTTGCCTCCCGGTCGCTTGCCAGCCCGGCAAGCTCGGTTTGCCAGATCGTCTGCCAGTCCTGCGCCAGCGCCTGCGCGGCGTTGGTAGGGGTGGAAGCGGCCATGATGCATTTCTCCTGGCAGGCGCTGCACTGCACCATTGTGAGACCGGCGCAACGTGCTATGCTTAAAGCATATAAGGGACGAGGGCGCGATGTCTGAAGAGGCAAAATCCCAGGCGGGTAACGCCACCATGACTCCGGTTGTGGTGAAGAAATATGCCAATCGTAGGCTCTACAACACGGAGAGTTCAACCTATATCACGCTCGACTCTCTGGCAGAGATGGTGCGCGAAGGTCGGGATTTTGTGGTGTACGATGCCAAATCTGGCGAAGACATTACACGCTCTGTACTCACGCAGATCATTGTGGAAGAAGAAGGCAAAGGCAGTGCGATGCTGCCAACCGGTTTCTTACGGCAACTGATCGGCTTCTATGGCAACTCTTTGCAAGGCTTGGTTCCGGGCTATCTGGAGCAGGCGATGCAGAGCTTTGCCGGCCAGCAGGAGCAGATGCGCACGGCCATGCAGAGCACGATGGGCAATTTCTTCCCGTTCAACGTGGAAGACGTCAGCCGTCAGAATTTGGCGATGATGGAAACGGCGATGAGCATGTTCAAGCCGTTCATGCCCAACATCCCCGGCCAGCCGGCCCACGCCCCGGAGACGGACGAAATGTCCAAGCTGCGCGCCGAATTGGCAGCAGCGAAGGCTGAATTGGCGTCGAAGAAAAAATGAGCGCGTAGGGCGTGATGAGTTTGGTGTAGACATGTATCGACTCTGAATCATCACGCTCTCAATGCCGCCTTCAGCAGCGCCTGCGTGTAAGGGTGCTGTGGTGCGGAGAAGATTGCCTTAGCCTCCCCCACCTCCACCGCCACACCGTGACGCATCACCAGCACGCGATGCGCCAATGCGCGCACCACCGCCAGATCATGGCTGATGAACAGATAGGCAATGCCGCGCGCTCGTTGCAGCCCGCGCAGCAAATCCACAATCTGCGCCTGCACGGAGCGATCCAGCGCACTCGTCGGCTCATCCAGCACGATCATCTTCGGCTCCAGCACCAAAGCGCGCGCAATGGCGATGCGCTGGCGTTGGCCGCCGGAGAATTCATGCGGATAGCGCGTGGCACTTTCCGGCTCTAACCCGACATCCTCCAACGCCCGCGCCACCTTCGCACCACGCTCGGCATCGCTCAGCCCCGGTGCATGCACGCGCAGCCCTTCGGCGATGATCTCGCCCACATCCATCCGCGGTGACAGGCTGCCGAACGGGTCCTGAAACACAATCTGTCCCCGCGCCCGCAACGCCCGGCGGGCGGATTTGGACAGGGTGGCGATGTCCGCGCCCATAAACACCACCCGCCCCTCGGCAGGCTCCAAAGCCAGCAACGCGAGTGCGAGAGTGGATTTGCCGGAGCCGCTTTCCCCCACCACACCCAACGTCTCGCCAGCGCGCAGCGACAGACTCACCCCATCAACCGCCCGCACCTCACCCGTCTTGCGGCGCATCATGCCTGAGCGCACGGCGAAAATGACGCGCATGTTGTCGGCTTCCAACAGCGTCTCCGCCCCCTCCGGCACCGGCGCGGGGCGACCGGAGGGTTCGGAGGCGATCAGCATGCGGGTGTAATCGTGCTGCGGATGCGCGAAGACCTCGGCCACGCTGCCCTGTTCGACAATCTCGCCATGCCGCATCACGCACACGCGGTCGGCATGGTGGCGAACGATGTTAAGATCGTGCGAGATCAGCAGCATCGCCAAGCCACGCGCCGCTTTCTGGTCGGCGAGCAAATCCAGGATCTGCGCCTGAATCGTCACATCCAGCGCCGTGGTCGGCTCATCGGCGATCAGCAGCGCCGGATCATTGGCCAGCGCCATCGCGATCATCACGCGCTGACGTTGCCCGCCGGAAAGCTGATGCGGATAGGATTGCGCCCGGCTGGCGGCATCGGCAAAGCCGCATTGCTCCAGCACACCCACCGCCCGCGCGGTGAGATCGCCCGACGCACCATGCAGCCGCATTGCTTCCTCAACCTGCGCACCCACCCGCATCAACGGGTTCAGGCTGGTCATCGGTTCCTGAAACACCATCCCCGCCACCCCGCCCCGCAGGCCGCGCAGCGTGGCATCCGATGCAGTGAGCACGTCATGGCCATCCACCAACACCCGCCCGCTCAGCGCCGCCCCTGGTGGCAGCAGACGGAGCAGCGAGAGAGCGGTCAGCGACTTGCCAGAGCCGCTTTCGCCCACCAATGCCAGCGTCTCACCGCGATTGAGCTGAAAGCCGACATGGCGCACCACGTCGCGGTCGCCGAAGCGGATGGTCAGGGCGTCGAGTTCTACCAGACTCACGATACGCCCTTCCGTGGGTCGAACGCATCGCGCACCGCTTCCCCCACAAAGATCAGCAATGTCAGCGTCGCCCCCAACACCACGAAGGCGGTGATGGCCAGCCATGGGGCTTGCAGATTGTCTTTCCCCTGCGCCACCAACTCCCCCAGCGAGGGCGAGCCGGGCGGCAGGCCGAAGCCGAGGAAATCCAGGCTCGCCAGGATCGTCACCGAACCGGAGAGCGTGAAGGGCAGGAAGGTCAGCGTGGCCACCATCGCGTTGGGCAGAATGTGCCGCCACATGATCGACACGTCCGACACCCCCAACGCCCGCGCCGCGCGAACATATTCCAGATTGCGGCCACGCAGAAACTCCGCCCGCACCACGCCGGTCAGCGCCATCCAACTGAACAGCAGCAGGAACAGCAGCAACACCCAGAAGCCGGGCGCGATCACGCTCGACAGGATGATCAGCATGTAAAGCTGCGGCATGCCGGACCAGATTTCGATAAACCGCTGAAACAGCAAATCCACCCAGCCGCCATAAAACCCCTGCACCGCCCCCGCCGCGATGCCGATCACCGAGGCGATGATGGTCAGCGTGAAGCCGAACAGCACCGAAATCCGAAAGCCATAAATCGTGCGCGCCAACACATCGCGCGCCTGATCATCAGTGCCGAGCGGGTTGCGCCAGGAGGGCGGCGCCGGGGCGGGGGCGGGGAGATCCTTCACCACCGTCTGGTACGAATACGCCAGCGGCGGCCAGATCGCCCAGCCGTCTTTGTTGATCACCCCCATCAGCTCAGGATCGGTGTAATCGGCATCCGTCGGCAGCGCATCCGGGTCGAAATCGCTGCCGGCGTAATCATGCAGCACCGGGGTGTAGAGATGGCCGTGAAACCAGATCACCAGCGGGCGATCATTGGCGAGGAATTCGGCGAACAGGCTGAGGCAGAACAATGCGGCGAAAATGATCGCCGAATAATAGCCGCGTCTATTCGCCCGGAATGCGCCGAGCCTGCGCCGTGTGATGGGGGAGAACTGCATCACCCCTCCCGCGTGCCGAAATCGATGCGGGGATCGATCAGCGTATACATGAAATCGCCAATGATCTGCAGCACCAGACCGAGCAGAGTGAACATATACAACGTGCCGAACATCACCGGATAATCGCGCTGAATCGCACTCTCAAAGCCGAGCAATCCCAGCCCATCAAGCGAGAAGACAATCTCCACCAGCAGCGAGGAGGAGAATAAAATCCCGATCAACGCCGCCGGAAATCCCGCCACAATCAGCAGCATCGCGTTGCGGAACACATGGCCATACAACACCCGCGCCTCGCTCGCCCCCTTGGCACGGGCGGTGGTGACGTATTGCTTGCGGATTTCCTCCAAAAAGCAGTTCTTCGTCAGCATGGTCAGCGAGGCGAACCCGCCCACCACCAGCGCCAGCGTCGGCAGCACCATGTGCCAGGCGTAGTCGGCAATCCGGGCGGGCCAGCTCCATGTCTCCGAGCCGGAGGAAGTCAGCCCGCGCAACGGGAACCAAGACAGGAACGAGCCCCCGGCGAACACCACCACCAGCATGATGGCGAACAAAAATCCCGGAATCGCATAGCCGATCAAAATCACCGCCGAAGACGCCACATCGAAGCGCGAGCCGTCGCGCACCGCCTTGATGATGCCAAGCGGGATGGACACCAGATAGATCAGCAGCGTGGACCATAGCCCGATGGAAATACTCACCGGCATTTTCTGCACGATCAGCTGCAACACCGTCTGATCGCGGAAGAACGAGCGGCCAAAATCAAAGCGGACATAGCCGGAGACCATATCCTCAAACCGCTCCAGCGGCGGCTTGTCGAAGCCGAACATCTTCTTGATGTCGGCAACCACATGCGGGTCCAGCCCCCGCGCACCGCGATAGTCACCGCCGCCATTGGAACTCTCACTGCCGCTGCCATTCAGCCGCGACATCGTGTCGCCATGCCCCTTCATCTGGGCAATCATCTGCTCCACCGGCCCGCCGGGCGCGAACTGGATGACGGCAAAATTGATCGCCAGGATGCCGAACAGCGTGGGGACCACCAGCAGCAGGCGGCGGAGGAGGTAGTTCAGCATTAGGGCGCTTTACCACCCCGCGCCGCATCCACCGCGGCGGCTTTGGCCGGGTCGATCCACCAGGAATTCACATCCGTCCCCACCCGCACCTTCTTGTCCGCAATGCCGAAGCGGTCCCAGGCGGCGATGTCGAGATGTTCGTAATGCCATTGCGGCACCACGTAATTGCCCCACAGCAGCACACGGTCGAGCGCACGGGTGGCGGTGATCAGCTGCGGACGATCCTGGGCTGACACCACATCGGCGATCAATCCGTCCACCACCGGGTCGCACACGCCCATCGCATTGACACTGCCCTCCGCCTTGGACGCCGCACAGCTCCAGAAATCGCGTTGCTCATTGCCGGGGCTGTCAGATTGGCCGATGGCGACGACGGTCATGTCGTAATCGAAGGTATCAATCAGCCGCTCATATTGCGCCGGATCGACGGTGCGCACCGACACTTTCATGCCGAGCTTTTCCAAATTCTGCACATAAGGCAGCGCCACGCGCTCGAAGGTGGGTTGGCCGAGCAGGATTTCGAAACTGAATTGCTCGCCCTTCGCATTGACCAGCTTGCGATCCATCACGTGCCAGCCCGCCTGTTCCAGCAGCCCAAGGGCCGCCTTCAATTGCCCGCGGTTATTACCGGAGCCATCGGTGATCGGCAGCGTATAGGGCGTGGTGAACAATTCCGGCGGCAGGCTGGCGCGGTATTTTTCCAGCAGCGCCTTTTCATCTCCCTCTGGCAGACCGGACGAGGCGAAACTGGAATTGCTGAAATAGCTCTGCGTGCGGGTGTAGTGGCCGAAGAACAGGGTCTTGTTCATCCACTCGAAATCAAACGCCTGAATCAGCGCCGCCCGCACCAGACGGTTCTGAAAAATGGCGCGGCGGGTGTTCATGCCGAAGGCTTGCATGCCGGTGGGCAGATGGCGATCGAAGCTGAGCTTGCGTACCAAGCCCTTCTCCACCGCCGGGAAATCGTAAGCCGTCGCCCAGTTCTTGGCGATATTCTCGATCCGCCAATCCACTTGGCCCGCCTTGAACGCCTCCAGCGCCACCGTGCTGTCGCGGTAATATTCGGTGCGGATGGTGTCGAAATTGAACAGGCCGCGCCGCGTGGGCAGGTTCGCCCCCCAGTAATCCTTCACCCGTTCGAGCGTGACGGAGCGGCCCATCTCGAAGCTGGCGATGCGGTAGGGGCCGGAGCCGAGTGGCGGTTCGGTGAGCGGCTTGCTGAAATCGCGTCCGGCCCACCAATGTTTGGGCAGCACCGGCAATTGCCCCAGAATCTGCGCCAATTCGCGGTTCTCAGCGGATTTGAAGTGGAACACCACCCGATGCGGCCCCTCGGCCACCACGCTGGTCACGTCGCCATAATATTGGCGGTAATTCGGGCGGCCTTGCTTGATCAGCGTCTCGAAGGTCCACACCACATCTTCAGAAGTCAGCGGGTGGCCATCCTGAAACCGCGCCTCGGGACGCAGATCGAAGGCGACCGAAAGATGATCTGGCGCGACTTCGATGTCCTTTGCCAAATGCGCGTATTCGGTCTCCGGCTCATCGCCGGATTCGATGGTGAGCGTCTCGAACACCATCCCCACTGCGGCAGCCGGTGTGCCGCGCAGGATGAATGGGTTGAAGCTGTCAAAACTGCCAACCGCAGCCAAGGTCACGCTGCCGCCTTTGGGGGCGTCCGGGTTCACATAGGGAAAATACGGAAAATCCGGCGGCAATTGCGGCGTGCCGACCAGCGCGATGCCGTGGGTTTTGGTTTGGGCGTGGGCCACACTCGTCATTGCGAGGAGTGCCGCGACGAAGCAACCCAGCAATCGCAAGCCCAGCCGATGAACTCTGGATTGCCACGGCGAATTCGTCGCCGCGCCATGACGCGAAGAAAACATCCTCATGTCCCCAAAATCTCCATCGCCGCCACCCGCAGCGACGGATCACCCAACGCCAGCACACGGCCATCCCCATGTGGGGAGAGCGCGCGGCCTTGCCAATCGGTGATCGAACCGCCTGCGCCCTCAATGATCGGCACCAAGGCACCCCAATCCCAGGGCTGCATCGTGGCTTCCGCGATCACGTCGATCTGGCCGAGGGCGAGCAGGCCGTAGGCGTAGCAATCCCCACCATATGACACGCGCTTGGCGGCATCGCGCAGCCGCTCCCAACGCGGCAGATCCGGCCCGAAAATGGCGGGCGAGGTGACGGAGAGTTCGGCATCGCCCAATTGCGCACAGGCGCGGGTGCCGGCATGGCCGTACGCGCCTTTGAATTTTGTCTCCAACTCATGCCCGCCAATCCACCGCTCGCCAGTGATCGGCTGGTCGATGATGCCGACAATCGGGCGCTCGCCATCAAACAGCGAGACCAGCGTGCCGAATTGCGGGCGGCCGGTGATGAAGGCGCGGGTGCCGTCCACCGGGTCGAGCACCCAGCGATAGCGGCTGCCAGGGTTCAATTCGCCGAATTCCTCGCCAAAAATCGTATGCGTGGGGAACATCTGGCTGAGCAGCCCGCGCATGGCGAGTTCTGCCGAGCGGTCGGCGATGGTGACGGGGCTGGCATCGGCCTTGCCGTCCACCGCAAGCCGGGCGCGGAAGAACGGTCGGATCGTCGCTGCCGCCACATCGGCGGCGGCTTCGGCTGCTGCGATGAAATCCTCGATCACGCGCCCATCCTCCGGTTTGCCAGTTCATACAAGCTCGCGATATCGTGCGGTATGAACCCGATCATCGTCATCCCCTCGCGTATGGCCTCCACGAGGCTGCCCGGCAAGCCATTGGCCGATATTTGCGGTCGATCCATGATCCTGCACGTGCTTGACCGCGCGCGCGAGGCCGATATCGGCACCGTCGCTGTGGCCTGCAGTGAGCCGGAAGTCGCCGAGGCGGTGCGCGCCGATGGCGGGATTGCGGTGATGACCGACCCATCGCTGCCCTCCGGCTCAGACCGCGTGCAGGCGGCGTTGATGGTGCTCGACCCCACCGGCAAGCATGACGTGGTGGTCAATCTGCAGGGCGATCTGCCCACCATTCCGTTCGAGATGCTGCGCGCTGTGCTGGCCGCCCTCGGCGATCCGGCCACCGACATCGGCACCCTCGTCGCCCCCATCGAGACGGAGGAGGAACGCAATGCCTCGTCCGTGGTTAAAGTCGCCTGCGCCTTCGCACCCGGACAATCGGTGGCACAGGCTTTCTATTTCTCACGGGCAACGATCCCGTGGGGCGAAGGACCGTTGTGGCATCACATTGGCGTGTATGCCTATCGTCGTCAGGCGCTGTCTCGCTTCGTCTCGCTGCCGCCTTCGCCGCTTGAGAAACGAGAAAGTCTAGAGCAACTGCGGGCTTTGGAAGCCGGCATGCGGATTTCCGCCGCCCGCGTGGGCCATGCGCCGTTTGGCGTCGATACACCGATAGATCTCGAACGTGCCCGCCGCGAGTTGGGAACATCTCGCCAGAATTGATAAGTTCGGTTTAGTGTAAAGTGGCGAAAGTCACAGGACACTGCACAATGAGCGATCGGTCACTTACTCCAGATGGGCAGGCGCGACGTGTTCTGGTAATTGATCGCAACATTACCGTTGCCCTTATGGTGGGTAGCCTGTTGCGGCGTTGGGGTTTTCAGGTCGAGCGGGATTCCGGTGGCAGTGATGTCTACCCGGAGCCGAGTTGGGATTTGATCGTGGCCGATCCGCAAAGCAACCCGGATCGCCTCAGTGCGCTGCGCCGCCGTGGCGTGCCGTGGGTGGCGTTGATTTCCGCCGGGGATGTCCGCGAAACCGCCGATGCCGCGGCCTGGATCTACAAACCCATCGAAGCCGGTGAGTTGCAGGACGCCATCAACCGCGCATTGACCAGCGAAACCTCCGCCACCAGCGTGGGCGTGGACACGGCAGCCATCGTGGAGCTGTGGGGCAGCCTGGATCATCCTGGCTATCGTCAGGTCGCCAACGCCTTTCTCGGCGAGATCGATAAGCGCGTGGTCTCGATGGTGGACAGTCTGGCCAACGGCAACCGCAAGCAATTGCATCTTGAGGCGCATTCGGTGGGCAGTGCGGCGGCCAATGTGGGCGGCATGGCAATCTCCCGCGCCTCGCGTGCATTGGAAGCGGTGGCTTTGGAGGGCGATGTCGCCAATTTGCGGGCGCTGGTTGAATCCGTGGAAACCGCCTGCCGCCGCGATCTTCCCGCCATTCGCAAACTGGCGTCCGACATCCCCTCATGATGGGCCGAATTCTGATTGTTGAGGATAGCCCATCTCTCGCACTGACTTTCCGCCTGCATCTCGATGGTTTGGGACATTCGATCTTCCAGGCCAATGACGGCAAAGAGGCGCTGGACCTGCTGGCGCGGCACACATTCGACCTGATCCTGCTTGACCTGGAACTGCCGGACATGAGCGGGGTGGATATTCTGCGGCTGGTGCGCGGCTATTCGCGGCCACCTGCCGTTGTCGTCGTCACCGCGCGCAGCTCGTCGCAGCAGGCAGAGGGCTTGGTGCATGAGGGGGCGTTTGACTACCTCGTCAAACCGTTCAACGGCCCGCGTCTGGTGACCACGGTGAACAACGCGCTCAGCTTCGCCGCCCTGCAACATGCCCGTTTCGCCCGACCCGGCCCCGCCAAACGCACGCATCGCTATGGCGTGGCAATCACCTGGACCGGCAATATGGGCAGCGGCACCAGCCAGTACCGCGCCTATAGCCGCAATCACATCATCTCCGCCCCGGGCCGCCCGCCGATCCCCGGCTCGTCCGATCCGCTGTTTCTGGGCGAATCCACGCGCTGGAATCCAGAGCAGCTCTTGGTCGCCGCTGTCTCGGCCTGTCACAAGCTGTGGTATCTGCATCTGTGTGCCGAGGCGGGCGTGGTGGTGACGGAGTATGAGGACGACGCCGAGGGCAGCATGGCGGAAACCGCCAATGGCAGCGGCCATTTCACCTCCATCGTGCTGCACCCGCGCGTGGTGATCAGCCCCACCAGCGACCCCAAGGTCGCCCGGCAACTGCACGAGGGGGCGCATGAGAAATGCTTCATCGCCAACTCGCTGAATTTCCCGGTGCGCTGCGAGGCGCTGGTGATGGTGGATGCGTGAGCCGCTGATGTCCCATTCCGCCCTGACACTGGTTATCGTCCCTGGCCACGGCAATTCCGGGCCGGAGCATTGGCAGACGCGGCTGGAGGCAGCGCATCCGGGGGCGGTTCGGGTGCGGCAGAAACATTGGAACGTGCCAATCCGCAGGCCTTGGGTGTCCGGCCTGGCGCGGACGATGCGGCATGTGCATGGACCGGCGATTTTGATCGGCCATAGCGCGGGGGTTTCCACCATCGTCAGTTGGGCGCTGCAATCGCCGCCACCGGCCAACGTGATCGGCGCCATCCTGGTCGGGCCGCCGGATATGGAGGCGAGGCTGCCGGGTTATCCGCCCACATGGGCGTTCCGGCTGGCGGGCTGGGCACCGATCCCGCAGCGCAAATTGCCGTTCCGCTCCATCGTGGTGGCCAGTGAAACCGATCCGTTCTGCAAGCTGGCGCGGGCGCGGGCATTCGCACATGCCTGGGGCAGTGAGTTTATCGATATCGGCGCGGCGGGGCATATCAACACGGCGGCCGGATTTGGCGAATGGCCGCTGATCCATCAGCTTGTCGCCAGCTTTCACGCATAAGAGTCACCATGAACGCCACGCTCGCCGGATGTGCGGCCATCGCACTTTGGGCCTTTCTCGCTCTGCTCTCCCGTGGTGCTGCCGATGTGCCGCCACTGGAATTGACCGCCCTCGCCTTCACCGTCTCAGCCACGCTCGGCTTGGGTGTGGTGGCCGCACGCGGGCGATTGGCGGCGTTGCGGCAGAAGCCCTTGGCGTGGCTGCATGGGGTGGGCGGTCTGGCCGGCTATCACGCATTGTATTTCGCCGCCCTCGACCTCGCGCCCCCGGCAGAGGCCGGGTTGCTGAATTATGGCTGGCCGCTGCTGATCGTGCTGTTCTCCGCCCCCATTCTGGGCATGAAGCTGAACCGCTACCACGCCATCGGCACGGCGTTGTCGGCGATCGGGTGTTTGTTGCTGCTGGTGGCCCGCGATAGCTCCGTCGCACGTGGCGGGCTGGCGTGGTTGGGCGATCTGCTGGCGGCGTCGGCGGCGGTGACATGGGCGCTGTATTCGGTGCTCTCCCGCCGGATGGGCAGCGTGCCGACCGAGGCGGTGGCCGGGTTCTGCGCGGCCTCGGCGGTGCTGGCGGGCGTGGCGACATCGGCGTTCGAGCATCCGATCTGGCCGGACGGTGTAGCGTGGTTGTCGATTTTGGCGTTGGGTGCCGGGCCGGTGGGCGGGGCGTTCTTCCTGTGGGATATCGGCATGAAGCGCGGCGACCCGCGCCTGCTCGGCACGCTGGCCTATGCCACGCCGGTGCTCTCCACCTTGCTGCTCTGCCTCGGCGGCTACGCGCCCTGGAGCCTGACCTTGGTCATCGCCGCCCTGCTGGTGGCAACCGGCGGCCTGCTGGCCTCGCGCAGCGTAGCCTGAGCGGCTACAATATCGGCAAAATATCGGGAGAAATTGTGTGAGCACGTCACCCACCGCAGAAGACTCTGTGATCGTCACCCGGCAGGGACGGATTGGCCACATCACCCTCAACCGCCCGAAGGCACTCAACGCCCTCAATCTAGAGATGATCCGCAGCCTCGCCGCCGCCTTGGAGGCGTGGCGCGATGATCCAGAGGTGCATGCCGTGGTGATCACTGGCGCGGGTGAGCGGGCGTTTTGTGCGGGGGGTGACATTCGGGCGGTGCGCGATGCCGCCCTTGCCGGGCATGACGAGATCATCCGCGCTTTCTTCAGCGAGGAATACGCCGTCAACGCCGCCATTGCGGGCTATCCCAAACCCTATATCGCGCTGATCGACGGCTTCTGCATGGGCGGCGGCATTGGGCTGTCGGTGCATGGCCAGATCCGCGTGGCGAGCCAAACTGCGCATTTCGCCATGCCGGAGACCGCGATTGCCCTGTTCCCCGATGTCGGTGCCACCCATGTGCTGCCGCGTCTGCCGGGGGAACTCGGCATGTATCTCGGCCTGACCGGCGTGCGGCTGACCGGGGCGGACGCAGTGCATGCGGGTTTCGCCACACATTTCGTCCATCACGCCGATTTCCCGGCCCTGCTGGAGGCCTTGGCGCTGGACGGTGCCACGGCGGTGGCGCGGTTTGCCCGCGAATTGCCGGAATTCAGCCTCGCCCCGCATCGGGCGGCGATTGATCGCTGTTTCGGTCAGAACTCGATCGCTGCCATTGAGGCGGCACTGAAAGCCGAGGGCAGCGCATGGGCAGAGGAGACTCTGGCCACCTTGCTGAAAATGTCCCCGGCCTCGCTGCGCTGGACGTTCGATATCCTGCGCGCCGGTGCCCATCGCACTTTGCCCCAATGCCTGGAGGCCGAGTTCGAACTGGTGCAGCGCGTGGCACATCACCCGGATTTCGCCGAGGGCGTGCGCGCGATGGTGATCGACAAGGATCGCGCACCGAAATGGCAGGCGGGGTGAAGCTTACCCCTCCTGCCCGTAGTGCTGGCGGTATGTCTCCAACATGATCTCATCAAACCGCCGCCCTTCCTGATAGGCGGACATCTCGGGCGGCTGCACCACGCCTAGGGATTGGCGCGGGCATTCGGTGATGGGACCGAGCACGGTGCGCAGCGGCAGTTCCGCCGTCCAGGCCGGGATGGCGTAGTCGTCTTCATCATCATGCAGCCGCTCGTTGCGGATTTTGCCCGAGGCCTGTTCCATCTCCATCACCACGAAGCTGGTCGCCTTCAACTCCTTCTCCGTCGCCGCGCGCAGCAGCTTGGTGCGACCGGGGAAGAAGCGGTCGATGAAATTGTTCATCGCGTCGATCTTCTCCTGCGGATCATCGATCAGCGTGGCGGTGCCATAGGCCATCACCGAGCGATAATTGATCGAGTGGTTGAAGCCGCAGCGGGCGAGCGCGATGGAGTCCATGTGTGTCACCGTGACACAGACCGGAATGCCGGTGATCTGGTTTCGCAGCATGCGGCTGGCCGAAGAGCCGTGCCAATAAAGCTTGTCGCCCTCACGCCAGAACGCGGTGGGCGTGCAATAGGGCTGGCCGTCGATGACATAGGCGATATGGCAGAGCATCGCGGCATCGAGAATGTCATAGACTGTCGCCTTGTCATATTTGCCGCGATGCGGGCGGCGGACGACCTTGTTGCGGGCGGTGATTTCAAAATCAGAACTGCTCATCGCCGTCTCTCCTGGCTCAATAGGTAAGGCAGCAAAGCTCATCGAATTGGTTGGAAACAGAGCCAATTCTTTTCACTTCAGCAGACCAATTTTTCCCCGCATATTCGCCTGCATGACATCGCTTCCCCGCACACCGGATTGGTCCGCTCTGCTCACGCTCTCGGTGGATCGCGATCATGAACAATCGCTGTTCCGCCAGCTGTACAATGAGATGCGCCGGGTGATCCTCAGCGGCGCCGTCACTGCGGGCAGCCGCCTGCCCGCCACGCGACATCTGGCGCAGATGCTGGGCGTGTCGCGCATGCTGGTGGTGGGGGTGTATGAGCAATTGGTCGCCGAGGGCTATGCCGAGGGCCGCACTGGCGCGGGCACCTTCGTCTCCGGTGACATGCTGGAGCCACTTGCCGCGCCGAAACCGTCCGTTGCGGAGTCTGCGATGGCCGCCAGCCGCCCCAGCCCGGCGCGGCGCTATGCCGCCCTGACGCCAAACCCGGCGCAGTTCAGCGCATTGCCGTTCAACACCGGGCGGTGCAGCCTGGATGAGCGCACGTTGAAAATCTGGCGCAGCCTGACCGCCGCACAATTGCGCCGCGCCGATCCACTCTGGCTCGGCTACAGCGACCCGCGCGGTTCGCAGCCCCTGCGGGAAGCGGTGGCGCGTTATCTGCGGGTGTCACGCGGGGTGAAATGCGATGCCGGGCAGATCATGATCGTCTCCGGCACGCAGCAGGCGATTGATCTGGTGCTGAAAGTGCTGATCGAGCCGGGCGACACCGTGTGGATCGAAGACCCCGCCTATCACGCCATGCACGCAGCCTTGCGGGCGGCGCAGGCGCAGGTGGTGCCGGTGCCGGTGGATGGGCAAGGCATGATCGTCTCCGCCGGTATCGCCGCCTCTCCCGCCGCACGGGCGGTTTATGTCACACCATCGGACCAATCCCCCTCTGGCGTGGTGCTGTCGATGGCGCGACGGTTGGAATTGCTCGCCTGGGCGCGCGAGGCGCGGTCTTGGGTGATTGAAGACGATTACAACAGCGAGTTCCGCTATGCCGGCCGCCCACTCGCCTCATTGCAGGGCATCGATCAGGGCGCGCGGGTGATCTATCTGGGCACCTTCAGCAAGGTGCTCTTCCCCGGTCTGCGGCTGGGCTATGTGGTGGTGCCGCCCGAATTGCGCGACGCGATGATGGCTGCCCGCTTCCTGACCGACCGTCACGGGCCGGGCATCACTGAAGGCGTGGTGACGGAGTTTATCGAGCAGGGCCACCTCGGCGCGCATATTCGCCGCATGTGCAGTTTCTATCGCCGCGCCCGCGATGAGCTGACGGAGGTGCTCAACGCGCGGCTGGGCGATTACCTCAGCGTTGCCCCACCCGATCAGGGCATGCATCTGACCGCCCATCTGCGCCCCGGCCTGAGCGATGTTGCCATCGCCGAGGCAGCCGCACAGCGCGGCGTGGTGGTACGCCCGTTGAGTGGGTTCTACGTCGCCGCCCCGCCCGTATCGGCGCTGATGCTGGGCTTCACCGGGTTTGATCTGCCCACGCTGCACCGCGCGGCGGAGGCGTTGGTGGGGGTGTTTGAAGATGTCGCAGGCGGGTAGGGCAGACGAGCGCAGCGCAGTCCGCCATTTAAAAACGGCGGATTGCGCGTTGCTTGCCCGCCCTACGGCGTGTTCAAAAATGCCCCGAGATCCTTCGCATAGAACTTGGCAAACCCCGTGGTGCCATGCCCGCGCGTCTCGGTGCTGGCCGGGATGAGCAGCAATTTGGCGTTCTTGACCTTCTGCAAGGCGGCCACGGTGATGCCGGTATCGGGCGGGTTGCGCTCGTCATCGGCGGAGTTGATCACCAGCACGCGGGCGGTGATTTTGTCGAGATTGGCCGAGGCGTCGTAATCCTCAGACGACGCCCATTGATACACAAAATCATTGGCATCCGGCAGCTTTGCTGCCAGGCGCTCATCAACCAGCGCGTTGGCCTTGGCCGATGTGGGCGCCATGTCCTGATAGGCCAATGTGCCGCCGCTGGTGGCGATGCCGAACATCACATTGACCATCCGCAGCGATTGCGGCGGGGCGGTGTAGTCGCCGTCTTTGTAGGTCGGGTCTTGCCGGATGGTGTCCACCAGCAGGCGACGCATCATCCAATTGCGGCTTGCCATCGCGGTTGGCTGTGAGGCCATCGGTGCCAGGGCGTCCATGAAATCAGGATGCGCCTCACCCCACATCCAGGTCTGCATTCCGCCCATCGAATTGCCCATCACCAGACGCAGATGTTTCACCGCCAGCCCCTCGATCAGGGCGCGGAATTGGGCGTTGACCATATCGGTGTAGTCATAGCGCGGGAATTTGCCGCGCATGCCGTCTGACGGCTTGGTGGATTTCCCGGTCCCGAGCGCGTCAGGCAGGATGATGAAGTATTTCGACGCATCCAGCGCTTGGCCGGGGCCGAAAAGCTGGCCAGCGAAGGCGGGCGTGAGCATTGACGGGCCGGAGCCTGCGGTGCCGTGCAGGATCAACACGGCAGGATTCGATGTGTCACCGATGGTGGTGACATGGATCACAACCTCCGGCAGCGTCTCGCCGGAATGGAAGCGGAAATTCTTCAGCGTCACATCCTGTGCCTGCGGGGCAGGATAATCGGCGGCGAAAGCGGCCCCCGTGAAAGCAGCCCCCGTGAAAGCAGGCAGAGTGAGGGCGAGCAGGGCGGCTGCCGTTTGCAGAAGGCGCTTCATCGGTTTCCTCGGGGCTTTATGGTCGGCCGGAGCTTGCGGAGTTTGCGCCGCGTCGGCAAGCCTGCCATGTGGCGGTTTGACGAGGGCAGCCTGCGTGCCCATCTCTAGCAGCAACGACTTGGAGCCTGCGTATCATGTCCTACGACTTCGATCTCTTCGTCATCGGTGGCGGTTCTGGCGGTGTGCGCTGTGCACGCATTGCAGCGGGGCTGGGCGCGAAGGTGGCGGTGGCTGAGGCGCGGTTTTGGGGCGGCACCTGCGTCAATGTGGGCTGCGTGCCGAAAAAGCTGATGGTGATGGCCGCCGAATACGGCAACACATCCGCCGACAGCGCAGGCTTCGGCTGGGGCATCGCCGCCACCGAGCATGATTGGAACGCGCTGATCGATGCCAAAAACAAAGAGATCAGCCGCCTCAACGGCATCTATACGCGGCGGCTCACCGGCTCGAACGTCGAGATTTTCGAAGCCTTTGCCCGCCTCACCGGCCCGCATACGCTCGATGTCGGCGGCAAGACCGTCACCGCCGAGCGCATCGTGATCGCCACCGGCGGCAAGCCCGCAGTGCCGGAATTTCCGGGGGCGGAGCATTGCATCATTTCCGACGACGCCTTCTATCTGCCGCATCGCCCGCGCCGGGTTGCGCTGTTGGGCGGCGGCTATATCGCGGTGGAATTCGCGGGCATCTTCGCGGGCCTCGGCAGCGAGGTTGATCTCGTCATGCGCCAGCCACTCCCGCTGCGCGGCTTCGATGAAGATCTGCGCACCGGCCTCAACGAGGCGCTGATCGCCAATGGCGTGAACGTGCATGGCGGCTCGGCGGTGGTGCAGGTGACAGCCGAGCGCGGGGCCAAACAGGTGCATCTGGCCAATGGCACGATGATTGAAACCGATCTCGTCTTCGCCGCCCTCGGCCGCTCGCCCGCAGTGGACGGTCTGGGGCTTGAGACTGTCGGTGTGACGCTGAACGACAAAGGCGCGATTATGGTGGGGGAATTGGGCGCAACCAACGTGCCCAACATCTACGCCATCGGCGACGTGACGGATCGGCTGAACCTCACCCCGGTGGCAATTGCCGAGGGGCATTCGCTGGCCGAGGCGTTGTATGGCAGCGGCCCACGCGCTTGGGATTTGGACCGGGTGGCCACCGCCGTGTTCTCCATCCCGCCACTGGCAACCGTTGGCCTCACCGAGGAGCAAGCGGCGCAGAATGGTCCGGCTGACATCTACATCTCCCGCTTCACCCCGATGCGCCACACCCTCAGCGGGCGGGCACGCAAGACGATGATGAAGCTGGTGGTCGATCAGGCCAGCCAGCGCGTGGTGGGCGCGCATATGATCGGCGAAGATTCGCCGGAAATCATGCAAGGCCTGTCCATCGCCATCAACACCGGCGCCACCAAGGGCGATTTCGACCGCACGGTGGGCATCCATCCCACGGCTGCCGAGGAGTTCGTGACAATGCGAACGCGAACACGGGTGGCTGGAATGTTGGCGGCTGAGTAGCCAAACCCGGTTTATGCGCAATAAACTGCGCTTGGTTTCCGGCGGATTGAACCAATCTGCCGTTTTGTCTTGTGGAAAGTGAGAATGACCCAATCCTGGACGCCCAATTCCTGGCGCAACAAGCCGATCCGCCAGGTGCCGGCTTATCCCGACCCGACAAAGCTGGCCGCGATGGAGAGCAAGCTTGCCTCCTATCCGCCGCTGGTGTTTGCCGGTGAGGCCCGCCGTCTGAAGGCGCAATTGGCCGCCGTGCAGGAAGGCCGCGCCATCGTGCTGCAGGGGGGTGACTGCGCCGAGGCGTTTGGCGATTTCACCGCCAACATCATTCGCGACACCTTCCGCGTGTTGCTGCAAATGGCCGTGGTGCTCACCTTCGGTGCCTCGCTGCCGGTGGTGAAATTGGGCCGCATGGCCGGGCAATTCGCCAAGCCGCGCTCGTCGGAAACTGAGACGTTCGGTGATGACACCTTCCTCACCTATCGCGGTGACATCATCAACGGCCCGGAATTCAACTCTGAATCCCGCACGCCGGACCCACAGCGGATGGAGATGGGCTATTTCCAATCCGCCGGCACGCTGAACCTGCTGCGCGCGTTCGCCAGCGGTGGTTATGCCGATCTGCATCAGGTTCATCGCTGGAATCTCGGCTTCGTCGAACGCTCGCCGCTCGCCGCCCGCTACAGCGAACTCTCCTCGCGCATCGATGAAACCCTGCGCTTCATGACCGCCTGCGGCATGACGTCGGAGAACACGCGCGAGATGCGCGAGACGGATTTCTACGTCAGCCATGAGGCGCTGTTGCTGCCCTATGAGCAGGCGATGACCCGCGTGGACAGCACGACCGGCGACACCTATGCCTGCTCGGCGCATTTCCTGTGGATCGGCGATCGCACCCGTCAGCCCGATGGCGCGCATGTGGAATTCCTGCGTGGCGTGCGCAATCCGCTTGGCATCAAGGTGGGGCCGACCACCGATCCGGAGGAGCTGATCCGCCTGATCGACATCCTCAACCCCACCGACGAAGCCGGCCGCATCACGCTGATCGCGCGCATGGGGGCCGAAAAGGTGGAAAAGCTGCTGCCGCCGATCCTGCGCCGCGTGCGTCAGGAAGGCCGCAAGGTGGCGTGGCTGTGCGACCCGATGCACGGCAACACCATCTCGACGGCTGCCAAGGTCAAGACGCGCAATTTCGACGCGATCCTGACCGAAGTGCGTCGCTTCTTCGACGCCCATGCCGCTGAAGGCACCTGGGCGGGCGGTGTGCATATCGAGATGACGGGCCGTCAGGTGACGGAATGCGTCGGCGGTGCGCATCAACTGACCGAGGCCGATCTGGGCTCGGCTTACGAAACCTTCTGCGATCCGCGCCTGAACGCCGAGCAATCGCTCGAACTGGCGTTCCTGGTGGCGGAGGAATTGAAGGCGCGTCGTCTGCCGCAGACGGCGGTGGCGGCCCAGTAGGTGGCAGACGACCTCAACGCGGACATCGCGGCCCGTACGGATGTCTATTTTAACCGCACCCGCACGGTCGTCGAGCGTTTCGGCGACGTGCGCGTTACCTACGCGGTGTTTCTGCGCCGCCCGGTGATCTCGGCCCCGCGCCTGATGCTGGATTGGCTCACCGCCGTGGCGCAGACACGCGGGACGCAGTTTGATGTTGAGGTCACGCACCCCGAAGGCCAATGGGTCGGCGCGGGTGAGCCGTTGGTCTATATTTCCGGTCGATTCAGCGCATTGGCCGATCTTGAAACGCTGATGCTGCAAAAGACCGGTGCCGCCTGTGTGGCAGCCCATCACGCTTATCAGATGGCGCTGTCACTGCCGAACGTACCGTTCCTGGCGATGGATGCGCGGCATTGCGCCGGCGCTGAGATGCAGGAACTGATGGCCTATGCCGCCTCAGTCGGCAGTGACGCCGCCAAGCGGGAAGGCGCGCGCGGCTTCACCGGCAATGCCACCGACGGCACCGCGCATTATTTCGGCGCCACGCACGGCTACGGCACGATGCCGCATGCTTTGATCGGCTATGCGGGCTCCACCCTGCGCGCTGCCGAAATGTTTCATGAGACTTACCCGGACTCGCCATTGACGGTTCTGGTCGATTATTTCGGCCGGGAGATCACCGACGCGCTGGAAGTCTGCGCCCGCTTCCCCGAGATCGCCGCTGCTGGCCGTCTTGCGCTGCGGTTGGACACGCATGGTGGCCGGTTCCTCGAAGGGCTGGACCCGGCGGAGAGCTACGCCGTGCTGGAACGCCACGCGCCGGGGGCAATCCGTCGTTATCGCTCGGATGTTGAATTGCGCGCATTGGTCGGCACCGGCGTATCGGCTGCGGCGATTTGGCGGATGCGGGAGACGCTGGATGACGCAGGCTACCCTGCGGTGAAGATCATCGCCTCGTCCGGCTTCAACGTGGAGAAATGCCGCGTGATGGCCGATGCTCGCGCGCCGATTGACGTCATCGGCACCGGCAGCTTCATTCCCGACCATTGGAACGAAACCTACGCCACCGCCGACATCGTCGAATATGACGGTCAGCCACGGGTGAAGGTGGGGCGTGAGTTCTTGTTGCGGCGGTAAAACACCCACCCCGTTTCGCGTTAAAGCTGGAACTTCTTCGCCACATCCGGGAAGTCCACCGCCGTCACATGCCGCTCGCTGGCCAACGTGCCGTCCTGCGGGCGCAGCAATTGGCAGGTGCGCAGACCGGCAGCGGCGGCGGCATCGAGTTCCGCCTCGATGTCAGACAGGAACAGCACCTCGGCAGGCGGCACGTTGATGCCGATGCAGATGCGGTCATAGCTCTCCGGCTCGCGCTTGCCACCCACGCGGGTGTCGAAAAAGCCGTTGAAATTCGTCGTCAGATCGCCATCCACCGAATGGCCGAACAGCAGCTTCTGCGCCGGCACCGAGCCCGACGAATACACATATAACCGCAACCCACCGCGCACCCAGCGGCGCAAGGCGGGGGCGACGTCGGGGTAGAGATCACCCTTCAGCGAGCCATCTTGATAGCCGGCATCCCAGATCAACCCCTGCAACGCCTTCAACGGCGTCACCTTGGCGTCTTCGTCCATCCAGTGTCGCAGCGTCTCCAGCACCGGCACACCCGGCACCATGCCCTGAATTTCAGCCGCAATCGCCGCCGCCTCTGGCAAGGCAAGCGCTGCTTCCAGGCGGGCGCGGGCATAGGGGAACAGCGTGTCGCGCACGAAGGCGATGGGCGTGGTGGTGCCCTCGATATCCATCACCACGGCCGCGACGGGCAGCATCTTAGACAACCGCCGGGAAGCGGTTGCTGATATCGTCCCCGGTGAAATTCGCCACCCATCCATCGGTGTGGCTGAACACGCGCAAGGCGGTGAATGAGGGGGCGGAGCCGGCGTCGAACCAATGCTTGGTGCCGGCGGGCACCGAGATCAGGTCGCCCTTCTCGCAACGCGCATCGTAGATCGTGCCATTCAGATGCAGCACGAAATTGCCCGCACCTTCGACGAAGAAGCGCACTTCGTCTTCGGAGTGGATGTGCTCTTGCAGGAATTTCTCCCGCAACGCCTGCGCCTGCGGATGATCCGGCGTCAGCTTGACCACATCAGCTGAACCGGCCCCGGTCTCACCCATCAGAGCGTCAAGATAAGGGCGGTAGGCGGCCAGAATGGTTTCCGCGCTGTCGTCTTGTGACAGGGCAACCGGGCTTTCCCAACGCTCAAACCGCACGCCCAACGGCTTCAGCTCGGCGGCGATGGCGTCGGCATCGGTGATCGACAGGATGGGCGTGCCGGGGGCGCTGTCGGCAAAGACGGTCAGACGGCTCATCGTGCAAGTTTCCTACGTTCCAGCTCACAGGCGAGCAGAAATTCCAGCCCTTCAAGGCGCGCGAGGGCGACGTCCATCGAAGGTCCCCAAACATACACGCCATGGCCACGGATCAGATAGCCCAACGGAGTGCCCGCCGCGATGATCGGTTCTGCAAGCGCTGCAAGCCGGGCGATGTCCTGGTCGTTGTCGAACACCGGAAGCTCAAGGGCCACATCATGCGTGCTTTGGCCTTCGAAGGCCTTGAGCACCTCATATTGCGCCAGCCGGATCGGGCCCGGTTCGGTCATCGACAGCACAGTGCCCGCCACCGAATGGCCATGCAGCACCGCGCCCGCCTGCGGGAACAGACGATAGACCTGACAATGCAGCAGGGTCTCAGCGCTGGGCTTGGCGTCGGTCAGCGGGGTTCCCGCCAGATCGACCTGCATCACCGAAGCGGCGTCCAGAAAGCCTTTATGGCCGCCGCTGCGGGTGATGGCGATGCGATCAGCATCCAGGCGCACGCTGATATTGCCCGCAGTTGCAGGCACCCAGCCACGCGCATCCATACGCTGCCCAGCCCGGATGATCGCATCGACCGCCCAGGCTGGTGCTGTCTGGCTCACGCCAGCCTCAGGAATGCGAGGCCGTGGTCGTGGTGTTGGCCGTAGCGCCCGTCGTCACGCCCGGACCCTGAATGGTGCCCGTCGGGCCTTCCGCAGGCTTTTCAACCGAGGAGGCCATTGAGGCGTCATCCGGCTCGGCCATGGTTTTCTTAAACGATTTGATGCCCTTGGCCACGTCGCCCATCAGGCCGCTGATCTTGCCCGACCCGAAGAGCAACACCACAACACCAATAACCACCAACCAATGCAGGGGAGACAGACTGCCCATAATTTCCTCCAGAAACCAATCTGGCCTATGACATGGCGCAGGCTGCGAAGCAGTGCAAGCGCCTACGCACTACATTGCGCTTTTCGAAAGCAGTCGCGCCCTCGGCGGCGGCCTGCCGACGCTGGATGAAAGCGCCAATTGCGCCGCCAAACTGGCGGTATTGGCCAGTTCATCGTGCGAAGCGGGAACGGCTGGCAGAATAAAGCCATAGGTGGCGTAGGCGTGCGAACCCAGCATGCCCACTGGCGGCCACCACACCCGCACCTGCGACCAATCATTGCGTTCGGAGACATCGACCACCAATTGGTCCTCGTCCAACTCGCCATGCACCCAATTCGCCTGCGTCACCTGAATCTGGCGCGGGCCGAGCAGGCGCGAGACAACGGAGACATGGCCGGATGGCAGCCGATCCTCGCGCCGGAACACCAAGGCCGCCCCCAATATCGGCTGCGCCGCCCGGCGATAGCGGCCCTGCGCCTGATCCCACCAACTTGCCGCCTCGCCATACAGTGCAATGCCGGAGAGTTCACGGGCGAAGGGCGCGCAGTCGATGCCGGGATAGGCTGGGCCGAGACTGGCACTTGGCACCCCAGACGCCCCGCCACAGGCCGCAAGCCCGAGTGGGGCGAGCAGCACAAGGCAGCGCAGAGCAATGCGGACAGCGTGGCGCATGGCCGAACTGTAGCAGATTCAGCGGCCAAGCGTCATATCAAAACCCGATCAGATCGCTCCGGCTCAGCGTGGTGCGCATGGACAGCGTGGGGCCGGTGAGCATGATGTCGATCACCGCCTGCTCGATATACAGATTGTCACCCGACACGCCATCTTCCGCGTACACCACCTGATAGCCGCGCATGGCGGCTTGGGCGGCGGTGTTGAGCACCGCACCATGGGCGGCGGTGCCGATGACAATCACCGTCTTGATGCCGTGCGCTTTCAGGATCGCATCCAGATCGGTGTTGAGGAATTTATCCGGCGTGGCTTGCACATGCGGCTCATCCGGCAAGGCAGCCACTTCTGGCAGAACATCGGCCATCGTGCTGATGGCGGTGACGGAATAGACCACCAGCGCATGCGCGGCGCGCGCCTTGGCCAGCAGATCATGCGACGGCTTGAGGGTGTCCAGACAGCGCGGCCGACGCTCCTGGCTGCAGGTCTGCTTGACCAGATCGAGCACCAGCAGGGCGGTGGTTTTCGGGTCGAGTTTGACGGCCTTCACCTCCGGCACCGGCGGCGCTTTGGCGGCGGACCAGTCCTGGATCGAATCACCGGCATAAGCGGTGGCGCTGAGCAGCAGCGCTGCAGTCAGGCTGAGATTTCGCAGAATACGGCGCATCGTGACCCCCGGTTGCTCTTGGAGCGTATCCAAGCACCAACGGGGTGATCGGGGAAGCGGGTGGTGTATATGCGTCGGGCGAACAAGCGCTGCGCAGTCCGCCATCCCCCGGCAATCGGGAAGATGGCGGACCGCGCGTTGTTCTTAGTAGCGATACAGGTCGTGCTTGAACGGCCCAACGCTCGGCACGCCGATATAGTCAGCCTGCTTCTTGCTCAGCACCGTCAGCTTCGCACCAACCTTGGCCAGATGCAGGGCGGCGACCTTTTCGTCGAGGTGCTTCGGCAGGGTGTAGACCTCGTTCTTGTAGGTGCCGGGCGTGGCCGTCCACAATTCGATCTGCGCCAATGTCTGGTTGGTGAAGCTGGCCGACATCACGAAGGACGGATGGCCGGTTGCGTTGCCGAGGTTCACCAAACGGCCCTCAGAGAGCACGATCAGGCGCTTGCCGTCCGGGAACACCACTTCGTCCACCTGCGGCTTCACGTTGTCCCACGGATAGTTGCGCAGGGCTTCGATCTGAATCTCGCTGTCGAAATGGCCGATGTTACACACGATGGCGCGGTGCTTCATCTTGCGCATGTCGTCAATCGTGATCACGTCCACGTTGCCGGTGCAGGTGACGAAGATGTCGCCACGGTGGGCTGCGTCTTCCAGCGTGACGACTTCATAGCCTTCCATCGCCGCCTGCAGCGCGCAGATCGGATCGATTTCCGTCACCAGAACGCGGCAGCCAGCCTGACGCAGAGAGGCGGCCGAGCCTTTGCCGACGTCGCCAAAGCCACACACGATGGCAACCTTGCCGGCCATCATCACGTCGGTGCCGCGACGGATCGCGTCCACCAGCGACTCTCGGCAGCCATAGAGGTTGTCGAATTTCGACTTGGTGACGGAGTCATTCACGTTGATGGCGGGCACCTTCAGCTTGCCAGCCTTGGCCATCTCCCACAGACGATGCACGCCGGTGGTGGTCTCTTCCGAGAGACCCTTCACGTCGTTGAGCATCTCCGGGTATTTGTCGTGCATGATCTGGGTGACGTCACCGCCATCGTCGAGGATCATGTTCGGCGTCCAGCCATCCGGACCGCGCAGGGTCTGCTCGATGCAGTACCAGAACTCTTCCTCGTTCATACCCTTCCAGGCGAACACCGGCGTGCCGGCTGCGGCGATGGCGGCGGCAGCGTGGTCTTGCGTCGAGAAGATGTTGCACGACGACCAACGCACCGTGGCACCCAGATGCTCCAGCGTCTGGATCAGCACGGCGGTCTGAATCGTCATATGCAGACAGCCGACGATGCGGGCACCGGCGAGCGGCTTGCTGGTGCCGTATTCAGCACGCAGCGCCATCAGGCCGGGCATTTCATCCTCAGCCATCGAAATTTCTTTCTGGCCCCAGGACGCCAGAGAAATGTCACGCACCTTGTAGTCGGTAAATTCGGTCATGTGTCGGGTGCCCCCAAGTTTGCTGGAGGCGGTATATAAAGACATCTTGATGTGTGCAAGGTTAACAGGACAGGGCAGATCGTCACTGCAGGCCTAGGCAGGGCGCGCTCGGCTCACCCGGCCTACGGCTTGCTGTGGTGGTGGGTGTCAGAATTGGTCGTGAGTGTCAGAATTCGGTGTTCTCCACCGGTGCGGTTTGACCGGCAGCGCGGGCGGCGATCCAGCGTTGGAGTTCGGCGACGTGGCCGCTCTCTTCTGCAACGAAGTCTTCGGCAAGTGCCTTGATTTCTGGATCGGTCGTCGTGGCCAGCACCGTGGCGTAATACTCGTAGCCTGCCAGTTCCGCTGCCAACGCCGTTTCAAGCGCATCGTCGGTGCCGATCATCGGGTCGGCTGCCCAGATTGCCGCCGATTCAGGGCTTTCGATGTCCGGCCATTCGAATTCATCCAAGGCCAGTTTCGGCACGTTGCGAAATCCGGCGCGCTCCTGCGCATCGGCCAGATGCATGCGCGAATAGTCGGCCAACTGGCGGAACAGCTTGCCCACCGACCGGTTGCCGGCGCTGTCCATCGCGTCGGCAAGCTGGCTGAAGCGGTCGGCGGCGTCGCGTTCGACCTGGATTGCGTAAGCGAGAAATTCTTCGACGTTGTTCATGGCTGGTTTTCCCAACATGACGGGTGATCCGCCCGCGCGGCGGCCCCCCCTCGCGGGCGACCACCGTTCGGTTCGGCAGAACGATCCTGATGTCAGCCGATCACTTCGACATGCGGGTGCTGCACCGCCCATTCCTCGCGGGTGATCCAGGCTTCGAGGATTTTGACGTGTTCCGACTCTTCCTTGACGAATAGCTTGGCCATATCGGCAATCTCTGGGTTGCTGGTTTTGGCGACCACCGAGTGATAGAAATCATAGCCACGCTTTTCGCCCTGAAGCGCTGCCTTGAGCGCGCCCAGACGCGACAAAGCAGGATCACCCGCCATCAGTGAGGTGCGTTCGGGTGTCACCTGATCCGGCCAGACATAGTCGGGCGGCAGTTCAAGCGCGTCAGCGTTCTCACCAGCGCGGGCCTTGGCTTCGGCCAAATGCAAGCGCGAGAAGGCGGCGAGTTGGTGGAACAATTTGCCCACTTCAGTGTTGCCGCAATCCTCCATCTTCGCACCCAGATCGTCGAAATGGATCGCCGCGTCCTGCTCAACCTTCACGGCATAGCCCATGAATTGCTCAAGCGAGTTGATCTCAATGCCGCCGGTGAAATGCTTGGCGACGGGCGTGATGTGTGGCGGCTGAACCGGCAGCGTCTCGTCACCCGTAAAGCGGACCAGAATGTCCTCGTTGCGGGTGAAGCACTGGCAAGCCAGCCGATGGCTTGGCGGCATGTCGTTGACTTCAGCTTCGTAGATTTCTTCCTTGCTGATCTTACCGAGCTGCTTGAGGGTCTCTTTCTCTTTCTCCGTCAGGGCGACAGCGTATTTGCTGTATTTGGTCGGTGCGTTGAGATGGCTGACTTCGACCAGACATGAGCCGCATTCACCGTCCTGACAGTCGAAGGGAATCGGAATTTTATGCTGCTTGGCGACGGCGAGAATCGTCCCGCGGTCGCCCGCGACGGCATAGGCCGTGACGTCTTTCGACATACGGGGCGATGAAAACGTTATGTTGGCCACGGTACTCTCCTAGATGTGCGACATCGTGCGTGCCTTACTTCCCCGCAAGGAGGTAAAAGCAAATGTCGTGCCTTCATCTAGTCAATTGAAATATAATAAGATTTTCTAAAATAATCAGGTGCTGTCGGCTATGCACCTGTCGGTCTTTCGACAGGCTATCGGAGGGGCCGGGGTGGGGAAAGCTTGCCGGTTGGGCTTCTTGGCGCAAGCCCAACCAGCCCCGATGCTAACCGCGTTTCCGCGCCGGTTCGATATCGGGCAAGAACACCGCCAGCAGCCCGATCAGCGGCAGGAAAGCGCAGACGTCGAAGACGAAATCCACACTCGTGTGATCCGCCAGCACGCCCAACGTCGCCGCCCCCAGGCCGCTCATGCCGAAGGCGAAGCCGTAGAACAGGCCGGAGACCATGCCGACTTTGCCGGGCAGCAATTCCTGCGCATAGACCAAAATGGCCGGAAAGGCGGAGGCCAGGATGAGGCCAATCGGCACGGTGAGAATGGCCGTTGCCGTCTCACCCACATAGGGCAGCGCCAGGGTGAACGGCAGCACGCCGAGGATTGACGCCCAAATCACCCGTCGGCGTCCCAGAATGTCGCCGATCGGGCCGCCTGCGATGGTGCCGGTGGCCACGGCGGCCAGGAAGACGAACAGCAAAGTCTGCGCGTGCTGCACATCCTCGCCGAAGCGATGGATCAGATAGAAGGTGTAGAAGGTGTTCAGGCTGGCCATATAGAAGAACTTGGAGAACACCAGCGCCACCAGAACGGCGATGCTCATCGTCACCCGCCCACGTGTCAGATGTGGGCCTTCGCGCAGCACTTTCGCCTTCGAGGGCGCGCGACGCTGGCCTGCATACCAGTGACCAATCCAGCCGAGCAGCACCATGCCCAGCAGCGCCAATCCGGAGAAATACGCCACACTGCCTTGGCCGCGCGGCAGCACGATGAAGGCGGCCAGCAGCGGGCCGATGGCCTGCCCGGCATTGCCGCCGACCTGAAACAGCGATTGCGCCAGCCCGTGCCGTCCACCCGAGGCCATCCGCGCCATGCGCGAGCTTTCCGGGTGGAAGATCGACGACCCCATCCCCACCATCATTGCCGCCACGATCACCGAGACGAACGTGGTGGCCTGCGACAGCAACAGCAGCCCGACCAGCGAGAACCCCATGCCGAGCACCAGCGAATAAGGCTGCGGCTTACGGTCGGTGAACAACCCGATCATCGGCTGCAACAGCGATGCAGTGAGCTGGAAGGCCAGGGTGATCAGGCCAATCTGGCTGAAATCCAACCCCAGATCGCCCTTGAGCATCGGATACATCGCCGGCACCAGCGACTGCATCATGTCGTTGAGCATGTGGGAGAAGGACAGCCCGATCAGGATCGGAAATGCGGTGCTCACCGCTGGTGGAGCGATTGTCTCGCTTACGGCTTTGGACATGCGGCCTCTTCCCCACCCTTACACACTGCCAAGATGGGAGGATTATGCGGCTTTGCACCATTGCAGTCGCGGCAACGCAGAAGCCCACACTGATCAGCGAGCCGATTCACGCACCCGCTTCGTTGCACTGACGATAAAAGCGCGTCAATCGTTGCGATCTGCGCTGCATCAGTCAAATCATGCAAATATTGACATCCTCCCCAGCGCACACCAATTTCAAAATCACCGAGGGGTGTCCCGACAAGGGGCTGAGAGACCGCTGTTATGCGCGGAGACCCTGAATACCTGATCCGGCTCATACCGGCGTAGGGACGGGATACCAGCGCTGCCTCTTTGGTTCCCCGCACCCCCGCCAGCTTCGTCAAGCGAGAGGTTGCGTTCCAATGAATGAGATCACCAAAGCTGCACCCGCGCAGGTGACCACCGGGCCGATTATCGGCTCCCACAAGATCTACACGTCACCGGAAGGCCGCCCGGATATCCGCGTGCCGTTCCGTGAAATCCCGCTCGACCCGTCGGCCAATGAGCCGCCATTCCGCGTCTATGACACCTCCGGCCCTTACACCGACACCGGTGTGACGATTGATCTCGATGCCGGTTTGCCGTCGGTGAGAGGCCAATGGATTGCCCGCCGTGGTTTCGCCGCCGTGCAGCCGCGTGCAGTCAAGCCGGAAGATAACGGATTTGCCACCGGTGCCGCCCTCGTCGCCCCGTGCCCGGCGACGCAGACGATCTTTGCCGCCAATCCCGGCCAGATGGTGACGCAATATGAATTCGCCCGCGCCGGGATCATCACCGAAGAGATGATCTACGTTGCTCATCGCGAAAACCTTGGCCGCGCCGCCGCCCATTCCCTGGCCGCTGACCGCATCGCTGATGGCGAGAGCTTCGGCGCGGAATTGCAGGAATTCGTCACACCGGAATTCGTGCGCTCCGAGATTGCCCGTGGCCGCGCCATCATTCCGTCCAACATCAACCACCCGGAATTGGAGCCGGTGATCATCGGCCGCAACTTCCTGGTCAAGATCAACGCCAATATCGGCAACTCCGCCGTCACCTCCTCCGCTGCTGAAGAAGTGGAAAAGCTGGTCTGGGCGATCCGTTGGGGTGGCGACACCGTGATGGACCTGTCCACCGGCCGCAACATCCACAACATCCGCTCCTGGATTCTGCGCAACTCGCCGGTGCCGATTGGCACGGTGCCGATCTATCAGGCGCTGGAGAAGGTGGGCGGCAACCCGGATAAGCTGGATTGGGAGGTGTTCAAGGACACCCTCATCGAGCAGGCCGAGCAGGGCGTGGATTACTTCACCATCCATGCCGGCGTCCGTCTGGCCTACGTGCCGCTGACCGCCCGTCGCATGACCGGCATCGTCTCGCGCGGTGGCTCGATCATGGCGCGCTGGTGCTTGGCACATCACAAGGAAAGCTTCCTCTACGAGCATTTCGACGAGATCTGCGACATCATGCGCAAATATGACGTCTCGTTCTCGCTCGGTGATGGCCTGCGCCCCGGCTCGAACGAAGACGCCAATGACCGCGCGCAATTCGCCGAGTTGGAGACGCTGGGCGAGCTGACGCAGGTGGCCTGGAAGAAGGGCTGTCAGGTGATGATCGAAGGCCCGGGCCATGTGCCGATGCACAAGATCAAGATCAACATGGACAAGCAGCTGCGCGAATGCGGCGAAGCGCCGTTCTATACGCTTGGGCCGCTGACCACCGACATCGCGCCGGGGTATGACCACATCACGTCGGCCATTGGGGCTGCGATGATCGGCTGGTTCGGCACGGCGATGCTCTGCTACGTCACGCCGAAGGAGCATCTGGGCCTGCCGAACAAGGACGACGTGAAGGTGGGTGTGATCACCTACAAGCTCGCCGCCCATGCCGCTGACCTCGCCAAAGGGCATCCGAACGCGAAATTGCGCGACGATGCGATCAGCCGCGCGCGGTTTGAGTTCCGCTGGCAGGATCAGTTCCATCTCGGCCTCGACCCCGACACGGCGTGCAAATATCACGACGAGACGATGCCGAAAGAGGCGCATAAAGTGGCGCATTTCTGCTCGATGTGTGGGCCGAAATTCTGCTCGATGAAGATCAGCCAGGACATCCGCGAGGATTCCTTGCGGCAGAACGGCATGGAAGAGATGAGCAAGAGTTTCGCCGAAAAGGGCAGCGCGCTCTATCTGCCGGCGGGTGAATGACGTAGGGCGGCAAAGCGCAGCGTCATCCGCCATTTGTGCACCCGGCACGAATGGCGGATGACGGCTTCGCACCTTCCGCCCTACGATCACCATGACATGAACACGCTCGACACCACGCTTGCCGCCATCGGCCAACTCAGCGACGACGAGATCGATTTGACCGATGCCGCGCTGCAACTCGCCCGCCGCACGGTGGACGAGGCGGGGTATCTCGCCGCGCGTGCGCATCTGAGCGATCTGGTGCGGCTGGCCTCTGAGCGGGCGGAGACGCTGGCGCTGGATGATTTGCCCGGCCATGCCGCGATGATCTCTGAGCTGTTGCTGGTCGATTTCGGCTATCGCGGCGATGTCGAAACCTATGATGATCTGGACAATGCCAATCTTGTGCGGGTGATCCAACGCCGCCAGGGTCTGCCGGTGGCGCTTGGCATTCTGTGGCTGCACGCCGCACAGGCGGTGGGGTTGGTGGCGCATGGGGTGAATTTCCCCGGCCATTTCCTGGTCAGCCTCGGCGCAGGCGGCGCGCAAATGCTGATCGACGTTTTTGGCGGCGGCATGGTGATGGATAAGCCCGCGCTGGAGGCGTTGTTGCGCGCCGTCTATGGCCGCAAGGTCGCGCTGCAACGCGACATGCTCATCCCGGTGGGCGCGCGCGACGTGCTGTTGCGTCTGCACGGCAATATCCGCTCCCGCCAAGAACGCAGCGGCGCATTCAGTGCGGCATTGGCCACTTTGGCAGACATGCAACGCATCGCCCCCGAAGCCGCCCCGCTCTGGCTGGATGAAGCACGGCTGCATCAGGAAATGGGCGATGTGGGCGCAGCCTTTGCGGCCTTACATCATTTTCTGACGATCGAGCCCGATGGCGCGATTGCCGATCAGGTCCGTGCGGCGCTGGACGAGTTGCGCGGGCGGATGAATTAGGCGACACCACGCAGAATCAGCATAAGGAGCCGTGCCATGAGCCTTGCCGTCGCTGTACAGATGGACCCGATGGAAACCATCGGAATTGATGGTGACAGCACCTTCCAACTCATGCTCACCGCCCAGGCGCGCGGCCATCGGCTGTGGCATTATGAGGTGCGGCATTTGTCGCTCAGCGAGGGCGTGCCGAAAGCAGGCATGCCGTTCCAATCCCGGCTGCAGGCCCGCGCCCGCCCGGTGACGGTGCAGCGTGTGCGCGGCGATCACTTCAAGTTCGGCCCGGAAGAATTGCTCGATCTCGGCACGGTGGACGTGGTGCTGATGCGGCAAGACCCGCCCTTCGACATGTCCTACATCACCGCCACCCACATGCTGGAGCACATCCATCCGAAGACGCTGGTGGTCAATAACCCGGTCAGCGTGCGCAATGCGCCGGAGAAGCTGCTCGTCACTCACTTCCCCGATCTGATGCCGCCCACGCTGGTGACATGGGATGTCGATGCGATCCGTGGCTTCCGGGCGATGCACAAGGACATCGTCGTCAAGCCGCTGTTCGGCAATGGCGGGGCGGGCGTGTTCCTGATCAAGCATGACGACCCGAACCTGAATTCCCTGCTGGAAATGCACTTCGCCCGCTCACGTGAGCCGCTGATGATCCAGCGCTATGAGCCTGCGGTGCGCAAGGGCGATAAGCGGATCATTCTCATTGATGGCGTGCCGATGGGGGCGGTCAATCGCGTGCCGGCCGAGGGCGAGGCGCGCAGCAATATGCATGTTGGCGGGCGTCCGGAGAAAATCGACCTCACCCCGCGCGACCGCGAAATCTGCGACCGAATTGGGCCGGTGCTGCGCGAACAGGGGCTGATCTTCGTCGGCATCGACGTCATTGGGGACTATCTGACGGAGATCAACGTCACCAGCCCGACCGGCTTGCAGGAGGTGGCCCGTTTCGACGGCACCGATCTGTCGGCGGCGATCTGGGATGTGATTGAGCGCAAGCGGGCTGAGCAGGCGGTATAATTCCTACTCCGGGTCCAACCTATGCGCCGCTGCGTGCAGCCCCTCCACCACCGCATCCATGAAGGCCCGGATGCGGGGGGTGTGGCGCAGATCGGCGTGGGTACCAAGCCAGAGGTCGCGTTTGGGCGGCGGGGCGGCGTTGGGCGGCGGGTCGAGTTGCACCAGTTCCGGCACTTCATCGGCAATGTGGCAAGACAGGCAGGCCAGCCCCATGCCCGCCCGCGCCGCGTAAAGCTGCATCAGACGGGAATTGCAGGACAATGACACCCGCGCCTGTGGGGCGACGCCGCGCAGCCACGCCATCTCCGGCGTGTGCAGATAATCCGCCTCGGTGAGCAACACATCCTGCCCCGCCGCGCCTTGCCGCCAATTCGGCATGCCGTGGCAATCAAGGTAACTCTGCGCCGCATAGAGCCCATAGCCGATGCGGCCCACTTTGCGGGCGACGATATCGGCCTGCTCGAACCGCGCCACCCGCAACGCCACATCCGCCTCGCGCTTGATCAAGGAGAGCGCGCGCGGATTGGCGACCAATTCCAACTCCACCAAGGGATGCGAGCGACGGAATTTCGCCAGTACCGGCGAGAGCACCAAGGCGGCAAGGCTCTCCACCGTGGTCAGGCGAATGATACCCTCCAGCCGAATATCGGCACCGGCGATCTGCCGCGCCACTGACAACGCTTCGGCCTCGATCCGCTCGACATTGCCGAGCACCGCTTCACCCTCCTTGGTCAGCACATAGCCGGAGGGCGTGCGGGTGAGCAGCTTGGTGCCAAGGCGACATTCCAAGGCAGCCAAACGCCGCCCCATCGTTGGCTGTTGCACGCCCAACACGCGGGCGGCGGCGGAGAGGGTGCGATGGCGGGCGATGGCGAGGAAAATCCGCAGATCGTCCCAATCCGGCATATTCTCCATGATCGGCACCTTCATGCATTTTTGTATGGAGATTGTACAAACTTCAGCAGCTCCATGCACGCATCATATGTGCGTATCTTCTGGCCACGCCCAGACCGGGCATTGAGGAGAATTCCCACATGATCGACACCCGTATCGCCCCCTATGCTGCCTTTGCCTTGCGCGTTGCCTTGGGCGTGCTGTCTTTGGCCCATGTCAGCCTGAAGATTTTCGTCTTCACCCCGGCGGGCACCGCTGGCTATTTCCAATCGCTCGGCCTGCCGGGTGCGTTGGCCTATTTGGTGATTGCAATTGAACTGCTCGGTGGCATCGCCATGCTGCTCGGTGTCTATGCCCGTTTTGCCGCACTGGCGATGGTTCCGGTGCTGCTCGGTGCGATCATGACGGTGCATGGCTCGGCTGGCTTCTTTTTCAGCAACGCACATGGCGGCTGGGAATTCCCGGCGTTCTGGATTGTGGCATTGCTGGTGCTGGCCGGTCTGGGTGATGGCGCCTATGCGCTGCGCTCATCGGTGAAGTAATTTTGTCAGTGCGAACCGCGTAACTTCGTCATTGCGAGCGTAGCGTGGCAATGACGGTTTTCAAGAAAGTCTCGTGTCATGATGCCAACGATGTTTGTCAGCCACGGCTCCCCGATGATCATCCTGCAGGACATCCCGGCGCGAGACTTTCTCACCCGCGTGGCTGCGCAATTGCCCAAGCCGCGCGCGATTGCAGTTGTCACCGCACATTGGCTTACCCGCAGCCCCGCCGTGGGCAGTGCGGCCAAGCCCGAGATGATTTATGATTTCGGCGGCTTCGATGAGCGGTTGTTCCACCAACAATACCCCGCCCCCGGTGCGCCGGAACTGGCCGAGCAGATTGCCGACACAATCGCCAATGCCGGCCTGCCGGTCGCCCTCGATCCGCGTCGTGGCTATGATCATGGCGTGTGGGTGCCGTTGAAGCTGATGTATCCGGATGCCGATATTCCGGTGGTGCCGATTGCCGTGCAGCCGCAGTACGGCCCGGCGCATCACATGGCGCTCGGTCGCGCGCTGGCCGATCTGCGCAACGAGGATGTGCTGGTGCTCGGCTCGGGCAGCTTCACCCATGATCTGCGCCGCTATTTCGGCCATGCGGAGGATGCCACTGCACCTGCCGATGTGGTGGCGTTCTCGGAGTGGATGGATGAGAAACTGGTGGCGGGCGACACGCAAGCGCTGCTCAACTATCGCACCGCCGCCCCGTTTGCCGTGCAGAACCACCCGACCGACGAGCATCTGCTGCCGATCTTTGCAGCCCTTGGTGCGGCGGGTGAGGGCGCGAAGGGCAGCAGTATTCATTCCAGCACAGACCATGGCGTGTTGCGGATGGATGCGTATACCTTCGCGTAAAAGCGTCTTTGCGAGGTTGTCCCATGCTGCCCAGCCTGTTCATCAGCCACGGCTCCCCCCGCATTTTGTTGCAGGATCTGCCGTCGCGGGATTTTCTGGCGAGTGTGGCGGGAACCTTACCGCGTCCGAAGGCCATCGTGATCGCCACCGCGCATTGGCTGACCCGGATTCCCGCGGTGGGCACGGCAGCGCATCCAGCGATGATCTACGATTTCGGCGGCTCTGAGCAGCGATTGTTTGAGATGCAATACCCCGCCCCCGGCGCCCCGGCGCTGGCCGAGCGGGTGGCGCACATGATCAAAGATGCTGGGCTGCAGGTGGGCATCGACCCCAATCGCGGCTTCGATCACGGCGTGTGGGTGCCGTTGTTGTTGATGTATCCGGCGGCCGACATTCCGGTAATCCCGGTGGCGATCCAGCCCTATGAGAGCCCGGCACATCACATCGCCGTCGGGCGCGCGCTGGCCGGGTTGCGGGCGGAGGATGTGCTGGTGATCGGCTCCGGCACCTTCACCCATAATCTGCACCGCTTTTACGAAGAAACCCCCGCCACGCCGCAGCCGCCGGATGTGCTGGCCTTCTCCGCCTGGATGGAGGACGCACTGACCCGTGGCGATGTGGCGGCACTCGACAAATATCGCGCATTGGCCCCCGGTGCGGTGGAGAACCATCCGACGGATGAGCATCTGCTGCCGATCTTCTTTGCCTTCGGTGCCGGGGGTGAGGGGACGGCAGCGCGGCGGATTCATGACAGCGCGGATCGCGGTGTGGTGCGGATGGATGCGTATACGTTCGGGTAGATTGCGACCTGACCACCCCAAACCGTCATTGCAAGCGCAGCGCTGGTCCGCCCTACACCGGTCACACAAGGAACGTCCTGGCTGCCCTGCGATGGGGCGGGTTCAGTTGCCGCATCGCCGCGTGACATAGTTTCCCCAGCGGCGGGGAATGACGATGCAACTTCCATATCAAGCCGAACAAGGGCTTCCACCATCCGAGCGGCGTATGGCCATGTTGGCCGTGCTGCTCGCCGTGTCGATGGCCACCTTCGACATCGCCATCGTCAACACCGCACTGCCGCGCATTGCCCATGATCTGCACACCGATGCGGCGACATCGATCTGGGTGGTGAGCGCGTATCAGCTCGCCTTGGTGGCAACATTGCTGCCCTTCGCCTCACTGGGCGAGATTATCGGCCATCGCCGGGTCTATTTGGGCGGTTTGGTGGTGTTCACCTGCGCGTCGGTCCTGTGCGCCCTGTCCTCGACATTGCCGATGCTCGCCTCTGCCCGCGTGTTGCAGGGCTTGGGGGCGGCGGCGGTGGTGAGTGTGAATCTGGCGTTGGTGCGCTACGTCTATCCGCCAAATCTGCTCGGGCGCGGGGTGGGGATGAATGCGCTGTTCGTGGGTGCGTCGTTCACCGCAGGCCCGAGCCTGGCCTCGCTGATCCTGTCCTTCGGACCCTGGCCTTATCTGTTCTTGATCAATGTGCCGATGGGCGCGGCGGCGATGGCGGTCGGTTGGAAATATCTGCCGGAGACCACCCGCTCGCGCCATCCGTTTGACGTGGTGGCGGCGGTGTTGGCGGGGATGACATTCGTGCTGATCGTGCTGGGCATCGACAGCGCCGGGCATGGCGGTGGATTGCAGGAGATGGCAGCCGAGTGGCTGGCAGCGTTGGTCTGTCTGGTCTCACTGCTGCGGCGGCAGAGCGGGCATCCAGCACCGATGTTGGCGCTGGATTTGTTTCGCAACAAGGTGTTCGCGCTTTCGGCACTCACCTCGATCTGCGCCTTTGCCACCCAAGGCTTGGCCTTTGTCGCCCTGCCCTTCCTGTTCACCGGCAGTCTCGGGCTGACCCAGGTGGAGGCCGGAATTCTGCTCACGCCGTGGCCCGCCATTGTGGCCTCATTGGCCCCGGTATCGGGGCGGATGGCAGATCGCTATTCCACCGGGCTGCTGGGCGGTATCGGGTTGGGGACGTTGGCGGTGGGCATGTTGTTGCTGTCCACCTTGCCGTCGCATCCGAGCTATTTCGACATCATCTGGCGACTGCTGCTGTGCGGTGGCGGGTTTGGACTGTTTCAGGCACCCAATCTGAAGGCGCTGATGAGTGCCGCCCCGCCGCGTCGCAGTGGCGGTGCCTCTGGCATCGTGTCGATTTCCCGCAATATGGGACAGGCGAGTGGGGCAGCCTTGGTGGCGGTGTGTTTCCGTCTGGCACCCGAGCATGGCCCGCGCATGGCGCTGATGCTTGGCTGCGGCTTCGCCACCTGCGCCGCCATTGCCTCGCTGCTGCGTCTTGCCGCCAAACCACCCGTCCGGATCGGAGCCGATTGATGCCCATGCTCGACCACACCCATGACGCCGCCACCACGAGTTGGGAGGCTTCGGCCAACGGGCATCGCGATTTCCCGATCCAGAACCTGCCGCTGTGTGTGTTCAGCCGCGCTGGTGAGGCCGCGCGCGGTGGTGTGGCGATTGGCGAGAAGATCCTCGACCTTGCGGCCCTGGCTGCTGCCGGATTGCTGCCGGGTGAATTGGCGCTGGCGGCTGCGGTGCCGTTGAACGACTTCCTGGCTTTGGGATCGGCCTTACGCCGTGCGTTGCGGCATCTGGTGTTCGATCTGCTGCGTGCCGAAAGCACGCCGCGGCCCGCGCTGCTGGTGCGGCAATCGGAGGTGACGCTGCATCTGCCGATGCGGGTGACGGATTTCTCTGATTTCTACGCGGGCATTCATCACGCCACCACCACCGGCAAAATGCTGCGCCCTGATCTGCCACTGTCGGTGAATTACAAGCATCTGCCGATCGCCTACACGGGCCGCACCTCCAGCGTGCGCCCCTCCGGCACGCCGGTTCATCGCCCGAACGGGCAGCGCAAGCCTGCCAAAGAGGCGGTGCCGAGCTTCGGCAAGTCGCGCAATATGGATTTTGAGCTGGAAATGGGCATCTGGGTCGGTCAAGGCAGCGAACTGGGGGCGGGGGTGCCGATTGCTGAGGCAGCCGATCACATCGCCGGATATTGCCTGCTCAACGATTGGTCAGCGCGTGACATTCAAGGCTGGGAGACGGTGCCGCTCGGCCCGTTTTTGGGCAAAAGCTTTCTGACGACAATTTCGGCCTATGTCGTCACCCCCGAGGCGTTGGCCCCGTTCATGGTGCCGCACACCACGCGCCCGGCGGACGATCCGGCGGTGCTGGACTATCTGCTCGACGGACGTGATCAGGCGGAAGGTGCTTTGGATTTGGTGCTGGAGGCCTGGATTCAAACCCCCAGCCTGCCCGCGCCGCATCTGCTCTGCCGCTCCAATGCGCAGGCGCTGTATTGGACGCCGGCGCAGTTGGTGACACAGCAGGCGAGCAATGGCTGCGATCTCAACGCGGGCGATCTGCTCGGCTCCGGCACGCTGTCCGGCCCGACATTGGACAGTGCCGGTTCGATGCTTGAACTCAGCCAGGGTGGCCGGGTGCCGCTGGCGTTGCCGTCGGGTGAGACGCGGCGCTTCCTGGAAGATGGCGACACGCTGGAACTGCGCGCCTATGGCGTGCGGGACGGGTTCGCGCAGATCGGGTTCGGGCCGTGTGTGGGCACGGTGACGGGGTGATTTAACCCTCGCCCCGCCCCGCCGCACGCCTGATCCGCGCTTTGCGGGTTTTCGGCATTTCATCGAGCAGCGCGTGCATGCTGGCAACCGTGGTGGGTGGTAGGCGGGCGATGTTTTGCGCGATGCGGTTGGCAAGCGCCGTCTGCTCAGGCGTCAGCCCCGCCGTGTTGACCACCACTTTCGGGTTCGACAGCTTGGCCAGCCCGAGCAATTCATCGGATGCCTCCCAGATCAGGCCGAGTTCGGCGCAGATTTGATGCACCAGCCCGGTGGAGGGCGCGCCGCGTTTGCCGTGTTCAAGGGCGGAGAGATAGGCGGCGGAGACCTGGATGCGGTCGGCAAGCTCGGCTTGGGTCATGCCCGCCTCTGCCCGCAACACCCGCAGCCTGGCCCCGAATGGCGTCATCGCGGTCTGCGCAACAGCAACCGCACCGAGCCGGGATTGGACGGATGCGGATGTGTGGCCGCCAGCACCAGCGGGCGCAAACTGGGCAGATTGAGCCAGATCGGCAATTCGCGCCGGATCGCACCGCCATTCTCGCCCGCACCGCGCCCGGTGATCACCTCCACGCAGCGCACATGATCGGCATGGGCGTCGATGAGGAATTGATGCAGCGCGTGATAGGCCCGCTGCACCGTGCGGCCATGCAGATCGATGGTGCGCATCGAGGGCAGTTTGCCGCTGCGGAATTTGTTCCACGATGAGTTGTCGAGCCCACCCGGATGCAACCCCACATGCAACGCCACTGGCCGCACCGGCTCCGGCTTGGCGGGTTTGATGTGAACGTGGATCGGCTCAATCGGCGGCGGTGCGACCGGCACCGGCACCGGCTCCTCGGCCACCATTGGCAGCGACTTGCCTGCAAGGGGACGGATCAGGCGCGCAAACAGCGCCCAGTCCTGCCGCTCCTTCTCGGTCAGGCCGCGTGGTCGTCGTGCCACCTGCCTATCCCGCCATGTCGTCGATCAACACCACATGCAACCGCCGCGGCCCATGCGCGCCAAGTTCGAGCGTCGATTCGATATCCGCCGAGCGCGATGGGCCGGTGACGAACATCACGTTGCGCGGCAGGAAATTGCCCGCAATCATGCCCTCGCGTTCGGCGCGCAACACGTCCCACGCCTCTTCCATCGCCCCCACCACCCGGCTGGAGCGCAGCACGACGATCTCGGTGTCACAGAGCAGATTCAGCGTGGTGGGGCGTTGCGGCGAGGCGGGCAGCATCAGCGTGCCGGTCTCGGCAATGCCGACATAGCCATGCTGAACCGCCACCATATCGCTCGCCTCGGCGCGACCTTCGCGCAAACGCAGCAGCGGGCGATTCCACCATTGAATGGCGCGCAATTCGGGATGCGGCGCGATGGCCAGTTCGGAGGGCAAATTCTGCGCGGCCAAATACTCGGCCACCGCCCCCGGCACGTCATCGGCGTTCGACACGCGGGTGAAGCTGGCGAATTCCTTCTCCAGATTGCGCAGGAACAGATCAATCTGCTCAGGATGCGGCAGGCGCGAGCGGGCCGGGATCAGATGGCGCGGATGGGCATTCAGGCGGGCATACAGGCCGAGCGTCTCATGCGCCGGCAGCGGACCCCGGCGCAGACCCTTGCGGATCGCGCCGAAAATTGCGTCGCGGCTCATGATTCCCCCCGCTGCTGCTTGGCGTATCGACTGAAGAAGGTATCACCCTCCGGTGCTGGCAAATCGCGCCCCTTGGTCCAACCAGAGGCCAGCGGCAGCGAATGCAGCTTGCCCTTCTTGCCCGCCAGCAGCGACAGCGTTTTGGCGGCCACCCGCGTGACGAGGCGATACAGGCTTGGCCGTTTGGCCAGGAACGCCCAGAGGGCTAGGTTGGTGCGCACCGCACCCGGCGTGAGATGCCGCTCAAACTCACGCTCGCGCCAATGGCGCATCAGCTTGGGCAGTGGGATTTTCACCGGGCAGACGGATTCACATTTGCCGCAGAAAGTGGAGGCATTCGGCAGATGGCCCGCCTTGTCGATGCCAATCAGCGACGGCGTGAGCACCGAGCCCATCGGCCCCGGATACACCCAGCCATAAGAATGCCCGCCGACGGTTTGATAGACCGGGCAATGGTTCATACACGCCGCACAACGGATGCAGCGCAGCATCTCTTGAAACTCAGTGCCGATCATCGCCGAGCGGCCGTTATCGACCACCACGACATGATATTCCTCCGGCCCATCCAAATCGCCAGGGCGCCGCGCGCCGGTGGAGAAGGTGGTGTAGACCGACATGTCCTGCCCAGTCGCCGACCGCGCCAGCAGACGCAGCATGTTGGTGGCGTCCTCCAGCGTGGGGACAACCTTCTCGATGCTGGCAAGCACGATGTGCACCTTGGGCAACGTCTGCGTCAGATCGCCATTGCCCTCATTGGTGACGATCACGCTGGAGCCGGTCTCAGCGATCAGGAAATTCGCCCCGGTAATGCCCACATCGGCGGCGAGGAATTTCTCCCGCAGCAGCGCGCGGGCTTCGGCCATGATGTCTTTGCGCTCGGCGAAGACGCGGTTCGGGTCGAGGCCGGTGTGCACCTTGCGAAAGCTTTCCTCCCAATCCTCCCGGTTGAGGTGGAAGGCGGGCGCGATGATGTGGCTGGGCGATTCATCGCGGATTTGCAGGATGTATTCGCCGAGATCGGTTTCCACCGGCGTGATGCCGTGCTTTTCCAGATGGTCGTTGACCGCGAGTTCCTCACTGACCATCGACTTGCCCTTGGTGACGGTCTTCGCCCCCACGCGCTGACAAATGGCCAGCACGGCGGCACGGGCGTCTTCGGCGGTTGAGGCCCAATGCACATGGCCACCGGCATTGGTGACGTTGCGCTCCCAGGTTTCCAGGTAGAAATCCAGATTGGCCAAGGTGTGGTTTTTGATCTCGCGGCCAATGTCACGCAGCTGCTCGAATTCCGGCAGCTTCTCCACGGCGGCAGACCGGCTGGCCGGGAAGCGCGGACGGGTGCGCACCAGCGCCTTTTGCAGCCCGGCATTGGCAATTTCTGCGGTGGCGCGCTCTTTAAAGCGCGGGCTGTTGATCTGCATCGGTCGATCCTTGTTCAGCTGCAACTCTAAAGGCGTGTTCGAGAAAATTGCAGAGCAAATCTTCGCCGCCCTTCGCCCTGATGCTTCGGATCAGCGCGCGACAACGCGGCAATCCGGCAACATCCGCAACGTGGCCGCGGGTGCGTTGGCCGAGACGGTGGCACGGATGCCCGCTTTGGCCAGATATCTGGCGTTGCCGTTCAGAAGACGGACCAGCACATACCAGGGCGTGCTGTCCGGCGCTTCGATCAGAATCGGTGCATCGGCCGGCAAATCGGCCACAATCGGACGCAGGCTGGCCAGCGCTGCCGACTGACAGGCTCCGGTGCGATGCATCTGCGCCTGCACGACGCCACAATGGACAATCACCAGCCCCACCAGTCCAAGGCAGAGCAGCCGCTCCAGCCATCTGCCGCCATAGGCTGCCACGAGACCGGCGGCCAATGCCAATGATGTGGCGTAGGAGTACTGCGTCTCATGCTTGGAGATCGCCAGGACCGGCACCAGCGGCAACAGAAAGACTGCAAGATACAGGAACGGGGCACGCCATCCATATCGCTCCGCCAGCAGCGCCAGCAGCAGCGCGTGTGCCGCCATGCCAAGGGTAAGGACTGTGCGGTTGTCGTCAACATTCTGGATTTCCAACGCCCAGGGTGCGAACGGGAAGACGAGATAGGCCCGCATATTGTGCCAGATCGCATCAAACCCACCGAACGCATAACCGCCGCTGCTCTTCTGACCGGCCATTCGCAGCAGAACGGGCAGGCGCAAGCTGAGATAACTCGCCAGCAGAAGCCCGACCAGCGCGGCCAGAATGATCAACGGACGCCGCCGCACCACCCGCCGATCCATCCAGGCCGCTGCCGCCAGCGCCGGGGCTGCAACCAAAGCCGTCTCCTTGCACAGCAAGGCCGCACCGAAGCAGCCTGCCGCGCCGAACATCCAGCCGAGCCCGCCATCGCGCCAGGCACGGCGTGCCAATATCAACGCGGCCAAGCTGAATCCGACACAGGACAGATCGAAAAACGCCGCCACCCATCCCGTGGCGAACGCCGCCATCGGCGTCAGCGAGAACAGCACCGCCGCAGCGAGCGCCCGCGCCCGCAGCCAGGGATGCAACAGCAAAAACAGCAACACCCCATTACCCGCCTGCACCAAAGCGAGCGCAGCATGCGCGATCAGCGGCTGGCCGGGCAGATGCAGGATCAGCGAAATCAGCGCAGTGCCAAGCGGCCGATAGAACGGCGAGTACGCCACATTGGCCAGACCGAGCCCCCAGGGATCAGCACCGTCCCGCATGTAGCTCAGCCACTCCAGCTCATCGTGACTGAAATAGCCCGGCGTGCCGACCAGCCAGAGATTGCACACCAAGCTGGCCGCCATGACGATGGCAATGGAGTGGCGCATGCGTAAGACGCCCAGTTTCAGCGGACGATGATTTTGGGTTGAACCCATAATCATCATGCTCAGCGCGTTGCATCCCCAATCGCGGGCACATCGTCGGTGATTCCGGCGAGCACCTCGGCGATATGGCGCACTTTCACAGCCTTGCCCTCACGCGACAGGCGACCTGCCATATTCAGCAGACAGCCGAGATCACCCGCCAGCAGCGTATCGGCCCCGGTGGCGGCAATGTCGGCCACTTTGTCAGAGACCATGCGGGTTGAGATATCGGGGTATTTCACACAGAACGTGCCACCAAAGCCGCAGCAGATTTCCGGCTCTTTCATCTCAACAATGGTCAGCCCCTGCACCGAGGCGAGCAGCGCGCGGGGTTGGTCCTTGATGCCGAGTTCGCGCAGACCGGCGCAGCTGTCGTGATAGGTGATTGTGCCGTCGTAATGCGCTGCCACCTCGGTCATGCCGCGTTCATCGACGAGGAAGGAGATCAATTCAAACGTCTTCGCCGCCAGCGCTTCGGCGCGGGCTTTCATGTTGGGGTCGTCATCGAACAGATGCGGCATATGGCTGCTCAGCATGCCACCGCACGAGCCGGACGGGACAACGACGTAATCGTAGCCCGCAAACACCTCGACAAAATCGCGTGCCAGATCGGCGGCGGTGGCGCGGTCGCCGGAATTATAGGCGGGCTGGCCGCAACATGTCTGCTGACGCGGCACCTCCACGTCACATCCGGCGGCTTCGAGCAATTTGATGGCGGCAAACCCGACGCTGGGCCGTTGGAGGTCCACCAGGCAGGTGACAAACAGGGCAACGCGGGGGCGGGTGGCTTGCTGGGTCATGCGCGAAGGTTAGGCGAGTCGCGAAGGGCGGACAAGCGCAG
>Ga0316222_1000570_pt1 | contig 55697 bp, 42 predicted proteins | sample TBH18011metaG_FD_206008 | JGI IMG/M metagenome (GOLD analysis project Ga0316222, IMG submission 206008) | Freshwater microbial communities from Trout Bog Lake, Wisconsin, USA - TBH18011 | ecosystem: Environmental > Aquatic > Freshwater > Lake > Hypolimnion/Profundal zone | place: USA: Wisconsin... | reverse complement strand
ACATCAGCCCGAAGATTGCGAGCAGAGACCTGTCGCTGAAGTTCAATGCGTTCACTGTCGGTAAGTATCATGATGACCTCCATGAACATAATAATACTCCGATTTTATCTGTTACAGTCCACTAGTTTTAAAAAATTCTGCTTTACCGAAAATTACTTTAGGTTTAAATTGTTTTTATTCGACGATCCTGGCAATTCCGATCCATCCACCCGGAGCAGCAATGGGTAACGTGCACTACGATGATTTTGCTGCAACCAGGCTTCCGCCGCGCTCAGCCTGGCCGGAGCTGCTGTTTGACCTGCCGGCGCTGCACTATCCGGCACAACTCAACTGTGCGGTTGAACTGCTGAAAAATGCAGCGTCCCATCCTGATAAAACCGCACTGATCGGTGCCGGGGTTGCGCTGAGCTACGTGCAACTGCAGCAGCAGGTCAACCGCATCAGCCATGTGCTGATCAATCAGATGCAACTCATTCCCGGTAACCGGGTTCTGCTGCGCGGAGCCAACAGTCCCATGCTGGTGGCCTGTATTCTGGCGGTCTGGCAGACCGGCTGCATTGCGGTGCCGAGCATGCCGATGCTGCGGGCACGCGAACTCGGCGTCATGCTCGACAAGGCGCAGATCAATGCAGCGCTGTGCAGCAGTGACCTCGACGATGAATTGCGCAGCGCCCAGCTTGACCATCCGGTATTGCGCCAGGTGATGCTGTATGGGGCACCGGATCTGGAGTCCGGTCTGGAAAGGCAGTTGCAACAACAGCCGGACGAATTCACTGCCTGGCCGTCAGACCAGGACGATGTGTGTCTGATCGGCTTCACCTCCGGCACCACCGGCAAACCGAAGGCCACCCTGCATTTTCATCGTGACGTGCTGGCGATCTGTGACTGTTTTCCGGTTTCGGTACTGCACTCACGCAGCGATGATATTTTTATCGGCACGCCGCCACTGGCATTTACCTTTGGGCTGGGCGGCCTGGCGCTGTTCCCGCTGCGGGTCGGTGGCACCGGTGTGCTGATGGAAAAATACAGTCCCGAAACACTGCTGCAGGCTATCGAGACGCATCGCGCCACCATCTGTTTTACCGCCCCGACTTTTTACCGCCAGATGCTGGCTCTGGTGGCTGACTTTGATCTGACCAGCCTGCGCATGAGTGTATCGGCCGGCGAAGCCCTGCCGGTGGCGACCCGCGCTGCTTGGCAAGAGGCAACCGGGCTGCGCATGATCGACGGCATTGGCGCAACCGAAATGCTGCACATCTTTATTTCCGCTTCGGGCGACGCCATACGGCCCGGTGCAACCGGCAAACCGGTTCCCGGTTATCAGGCCTGCATACTGGATGAACAAGGTGAAGTGCTGCCGTGCGGCGTGGTCGGCCGACTGGCCGTGAAAGGGCCGACCGGCTGCCGCTATCTGGATGATGAACGTCAGGCCGGTTATGTCTGCAACGGCTGGAACGTCACCGGTGACGCTTATGAGATGGACCAGGATGGTTACTTCTTTTACCGGGCCCGTCTGGATGACATGATCATCTCGGCTGGCTACAACATCGCCGCACCGGAAGTGGAGGAAGTGTTACTGCTGCACCCTGCAGTGGCGGAGTGCGCGGTGATCGGGATCGCAGATCAGGAACGCGGTCAGATCGTCAAGGCATTCGTGGTAGTGCGCAGTGGCCTGGCAATGGATGCAGACCTGACGCTGGCACTGCAAAACCATGTCAAGCGCACCATCGCACCCTACAAATATCCGCGTGTCATTGAATTCACAGCCAGTCTGCCGCGCACTGAAACCGGAAAATTACAACGATTCAAATTACGCACACCATGAATATTTTATGTATCGGCGGCGGTCCTGCCGGCCTGTATTTCGCCTTGTTGATGAAGCTGCAGAATCCGGATCACCGGATCACGGTGGTGGAGCGCAATCGTCCGTATGACACCTTTGGCTGGGGCGTGGTGTTTTCTGATCAGACTCTGGAAAATCTGGTGGCCGCGGATGCGATTTCGGCCAACCAGATTCTGCAGGCTTTCAATCACTGGGATGCGATCGATGTGCATTTCAAGGGCCAGACCATTACCTCCGGCGGGCACGGCTTCTGCGGTATCGGCCGGCGCGCCTTGCTCAATATTCTGCAAAAGCGCTGTGAACAACTGGGCGTGAATCTGCTCTTTGATCATGACGTGCAGGATGAGGTTGCGCTGGCGCGGCAATATCAGGCCGATCTGGTGATTGCAGCGGATGGTCTGAATTCGCGCATCCGAACCACCTATGCCGCCACCTTTGAGCCCGATATTGACACCCGGCTGTGCCGTTTTGTCTGGCTTGGCACCCGCCAGAAGTTTCCTGCGTTTACTTTCGCTTTTGAAGAAACCGAATTCGGCTGGTTCCAGGCGCACGCCTATCAGTACGATGACAACTTCTCCACGTTTATCGTCGAAACGCCGGAACAGGTCTGGATCAGGGCCGGTCTGGATAAAATGGAGCAGGCCGACACAATTTCTTTCTGCGAAAATCTGTTCGCCAAATATCTCGGCGGGAATATTCTGATGAATAATTCCAGCCATTTGCGCGGTTCAGCCAACTGGATCCGATTTCCGCGCATCATCTGCAAAAACTGGGTTTGTACCGTAGCGGTGAACGACCGGCAAGTCCCGATTGTGCTCATGGGTGACGCCGCGCATACCGCGCACTTTTCCATCGGTTCAGGTACCAAGCTGGCGCTGGAAGATGCCATTGAACTGGCGCGCTGTTTCAATGACTACGCACAGGAAGGCATCACTGAAGTGCTGGAACATTACCAGCTACAGCGCACCGTGGAGGTGCTGAAAATCCAGAGTGCGGCCAGAAATTCCATGGAATGGTATGAAAATGTGGACCGCTACGCCCCGCTGCAAGCGCAGCAGTTTGCCTATTCAATGCTGACCCGTTCGCAGCGACTTTCGCATGACAATCTGCGCCTGCGTGATCCGCTGTATATCGGACAATATGAATCCTGGCTGGCCGAAAAAAATGGTGTGGACACTGTGCCACCCATGTTTTTGCCGTTCAGACTGCGCCACGTGCAGCTCAAAAACCGCATTGTTGTATCTCCCATGGCGCAGTATTCCGCCGTCGATGGCGTGGCGGGCGATTATCATCTGGTGCATCTGGGCGCGCGCGCCATGGGGGGGGCCGGTCTGGTGTTTGCCGAGATGACCTGTGTGTCGGCCGATGCGCGTATCACGCCGGGTTGTCCGGGTCTGTATGCGCCGGAACATACGGTGGCCTGGAAACGCATTGTCGATTTTGTGCATGCCAACAGTGACGCAAAAATCGCCGTGCAGCTCGGTCATGCCGGACCCAAGGGCTCGACCCGGGTCGCCTGGGAAGGCATCGATTTGCCGCTGGAGCAGGGTAACTGGCCTCTGGTGGGGGCTTCGGCGCAGACTTATATTGAAGGCGTGTCGCAGACGGCACGCGCTGCCACGCCAGAAGATCTGCAGCGCATTTTGGCGGATTTTGTGCAGGCTGCCATTGCCGCTGACCAGGCCGGCTTTGACTGGCTGGAACTGCATTGCGCGCATGGATATTTTCTGTCGGGTTTTATCAGTCCGCTGACCAATTTGCGCACTGATGACTATGGTGGCAGTCTGGAAAATCGCTGCCGCTATCCGCTGCAGGTCTTTGCTGCCGTGCGTGCCGTGTGGCCGCAGGACAAACCGATCAGTGTGCGCATTTCGGCGCATGACTGGGTTGAAGGCGGCATTACCGGCACCGAGGCGGTGCAGATCGCACGGCTGTTCAAACAGGCCGGTGCCGACATGATCGATTGTTCTTCAGGGCAGGTCAGCAAACTGGAACAGCCGGTCTATGGACGCATGTACCAGACCCCGTTTTCGGACCGGATCAGAAATGAAGTACAGATACCGACCATCGCCGTTGGTGCAATCACCGAGGCCGATCAGGTCAACAGCATTATCGCTTCCGGACGCGCCGATCTGTGTGCGCTGGCGCGACCCCATCTGGCCGATGCGGCCTGGACTTTGCACGAAGCAGCGCGCACCGGATTTGACCGGATCAGTTGGCCGGTGCAATATCAGGCCGGCCGGCTGCAACTGGAGCGCAATCTGGCGCGCGACCGAGCCAAAAGGCAATCATGAATACCACCATAACTCCTTGTTTCCAATACCCGCTTAAAGACCGGCACGCCCTGGTGACCGGCGGCACGCGCGGCATTGGCCTGGCGATTGCGCGCGCGCTGTTGCAGCACGGCGCCATGGTGACGGTCGCAGCGCGTAACCGCCAGCATCTGGACCAGGCCAGAACCAGTCTGGCAGCGTTCGGGCCGGTGCACTGCCTCGAACTGGATGTCACTGACAGTCAGGCCATTGCTGCAGCCTTCAAGGCGGCGACCGATCACTTCGGAGCCATTTCAATACTGGTCAACAATGCTGGCGGGGCCCATTCGGCACCGTTCATGAAAACCGACATGCCGATGCTGGAACACATGCTGACGGTGAATCTGTCGAGTGTGCTGTTATGCAGCCAGGCGGTCCTGCCCGGTATGCTGGACGCCGGATGGGGGCGCATCGTGAATGTGGCAAGCACTGCCGCTCTGACCGGTTACGGTTATGCCTCGGCGTACTGTGCCGCCAAACACGCCGTGCTGGGACTGACCCGCGCCGTGGCACTGGAAGTGGCCAAAAAAGGGGTGACGGTCAACGCGGTCTGTCCGGGGTTTACCGAGACGGATCTGCTGACTGACGCCATTGCCAACATCGTGCGCACAACCGGGCGCAGTGCCGGGCAGGCCCGTGCCGGGCTGGCTGCCAGTAATCCGCAGGGTAAGCTGATCCAGCCTGACGATGTGGCCAGCGCCGTCACCTGGCTGTGTCTGCCGGCTTCTTCGGCCATCAATGGGCAGGCCTTGCCGGTTGATGGTGGGGAGCTGATGTCATGAAGGAAGAAAAAATGAAACAGGCCAATGGGCAAGCCCCACAAAGGCAGACTGCCACGGAACCGGATCTGGAATCGCGCCTGACACAAAGGCATCACCTGTCGCTGCGTACCTGGCTGCGTCTGCTGTCGACTGCGGTCAAAATTGAAACCGAAATCCGTTCCCGGCTGCGCACCCAGATCGGCATTACCCTGCCACGTTTTGATCTGATGGCGCAGCTCGAACGTTATCCGCACGGATTGCGCATGGGCGAACTGTCCAAACGGATGATGGTCACGGGTGGCAATATCACCGGCATTGCCGATCAGCTGGAAAAAGAGTTGCTGGTGGAACGGGTTGCCGATATCAATGACCGGCGTTCCTTCAGTTTGCGGCTCACGCCGGACGGGCTGGCTTCCTTCAAAAAAATGGCCCGGGTGCATGAACAGTGGATCGATGACATGCTGAAGGGCCTGGATGATCAGGAAAAAACACAATTGAATCAGCTACTATCCAAAGTGAAAGCGAGTCTGCCATGAAATACCTGCCTGGCCAGGTCGATCAGTTACCCGGCAATCATGTGACGCTGGCCCAGTATCAGGCACGCCATATCGGCTTTGAGGTGCAGGATCAGGTGGCAACCATCACCCTGAATCGCCCTGACAAAAAAAATCCGCTGACCTTTGATTCGTATGCCGAGCTGTGCGCCCTGTTTCTGGCGTGCGCGTATGCCGATGATGTCAAGGCGATCGTGCTCACCGGCGCGGGGGGCAATTTCTGTTCCGGGGGAGACGTGCATGAGATCATCGGTCCACTGACTGAACTGGACATGCCTTCGCTGCTGCGTTTTACCCGCATGACCGGCGATCTGGTGAAAGCGATGCGCGGTTGCCCGCAGCCGATTATTGCCGCAGTGGACGGCGTGTGCGCCGGTGCCGGAGCGATACTGGCACTGGCGTCCGATATCCGTCTGGGTACCGAGCGCAGCAAGATTGCCTTTCTGTTTACCCGGGTCGGCCTGGCCGGCTGCGATATGGGGGCCTGCGCCTTGCTGCCGCGCGTCATCGGTCAGGGACGCGCCGCCGATCTGTTGTACACCGGACGCGCGATGTCCGGTATGGAAGCTGAGCGCTGGGGATTTTATAATCGCCTGTGCACGCCGGATGACGTGTTGCAGCAGGCGCAGGATTATGCGCGCGAACTGCGCTGTGGCCCGACCTTTGCCCATGGCATGACCAAAAAAATGCTGCAGCAGGAATGGAATATGGGTGTGGAGCAGGCGCTCGAAGCGGAAGCGCAGGCGCAGGCCATCTGCATGGCAACCAACGATTTTCATCGGGCCTATCATGCCTTTGCAGCCAAACAAAAACCGCAGTTCGAAGGAAACTAAATGGATAACAGCGTGCACAACAGCGTGGACAATAAAATCGATATGGATGACACCGTGGCCAATATTTTGACGCCCGGCCTGGCAGATCCAGACTCCGATACCGGCAAAACCGATCAGACCGGTCTGCAGATGTCGGATTATCTGTCCTGGCCTTTTTTTGAAAGCTATCATCAGCAGATTGCGCGCAGCCTGTCCGGCTGGGTCGGCAGGCAACTCAAGGTGCTGCACGGTGCCGACGTGGATCAGACCTGTCGCGATCTGGTCTGGCAGCTGGGCAGTGCCAACTGGCTGGGCTACGGCGTGGCGGGTCTGGATCACGGTGGCTTTTCGGAGCGCATCGATACCCGGGTCGTTTGTCTGATCCGCGAAACGCTGGCCTATCACAGCGCACTGGCTGATTTTGCCTTTGCCATGCAGGGACTGGGTTCGGGCGCGATCAGTCTGTTCGGATCGCGCACCCAGCGCGCCAATTATTTGCCCCGGGTGGCCAGCGGACAGGCGATTGCCGCTTTCGCACTGTCGGAACCTGCGGCCGGCTCCGACGTGGCCAGTCTGCAGTGCGAAGCCAGCTTTGTCGGTGAACATTATGTGCTCAATGGTGAAAAGACCTGGATTTCGAACGGCGGCATTGCCGATTTTTATGTGGTGTTTGCGCGTACCGGAGAAGCCGGAGCGCGCGGTATATCCGCATTTATTGTGGATGCGAACAATCCCGGACTGTCGATTACGGAACGCATTGAGGTTATGGCGCCGCATCCGCTGGCCAGGCTCAGATTCACGCATTGTCGCATCCATAAATCGCAATTGATCGGCGAAGCCGGACACGGTTTCAAAATCGCCATGGCCACGCTGGATGTATTTCGGACCTCGGTGGCAGCGGCCGCGCTGGGCATGGCACGGCGCGCACTGGATGAAGCACTGCATCACGTCAAGACGCGCCAGATGTTTGGCAAAACCCTGGCCGATTTTCAGCTCACCCAGGCCCGACTGGCCGACATGGCAACCGGCATTGATGCTGCCGCCTTGCTGACCTATCGTGCCGCCTGGCTGCGTGACCAGGGACAGCGTGTCACCAAAGAAGCAGCCATGGCCAAAATGACGGCAACCGAAACTGCCCAGAAAGTGATCGACGGTGCCCTGCAACTGTTTGGCGGCATGGGTGTGGTCAGCGACATGCCGGTGGAGCGGCTGTACCGGGAAATTCGCGCGCTGCGGATTTATGAAGGCGCAACCGAAGTCCAGCAACTGATAATCGCGCGTGAATTGTTGAAAACGTAGTCTGGAAATGAAACGGTCAAATCAATGAAATTTCTGCAACCATCAGGCTGGGTGCCACCCAAAGGATATGCCAACGGCATTGCGGCATCAGGTCGTCAGGTTTTTGTCAGCGGCATGATAGGCTGGGACTCTCAGGGGCAGTTCCACAGCGACGATTTTGCGCAGCAGGTGCGGCAGGCGCTGAAGAATGTGGTCGCCGTGCTGCAGGAAGGCGGGGCGAAACCGGAACATATCGTCCGCATGACGTGGTACGTGGTTGATAAAAAAGAATACGTTGCCGCCTATGCCGAAATTGGCGCGGCCTATCGTGACATTATCGGCCGGCATTTTCCGTGCATGAGTGCGGTGCAGGTGGGTGCGTTGATTGAAGACCGGGCCAGAGTTGAGATTGAAGTCACGGCGGTGGTGCCCGACGATTTTTAAGTGCACGCGGAGCGGTAATTGACAGGTCTTTGTGCCAGAATACAGGTTTAAGCGATTTACATTCCGGCAGTAATAATTAATCAACGCAATAAGGAAACAGGTATGTCAAAAGCAGCTTTCCAATGGGACGATCCACTCTTGCTCAATGCGCAACTGACCGATGAAGAACGCATGGTGCGCGATGCCGCACAGGCGTACAGCAGCGAACGACTGGCGCCGCGCGTGCTGGAAGCGTTCCGCAACGAAAAAACCGATCCATCGATATTTCGTGAAATGGGCGAACTCGGTCTGCTGGGTTCAACCATTCCGACCGAATACGGCGGCGCCGGCATGAACTATGTCTGTTACGGTCTGGTGGCACGCGAAGTCGAGCGCGTGGATTCCGGCTACCGCTCGATGATGAGTGTGCAGAGTTCGCTGGTGATGGTGCCGATCAATGAATTCGGCTCTGAAGAGCAAAAACAGAAATACCTGCCGAAACTGGCCAGCGGTGAATACATCGGCTGTTTCGGACTGACTGAACCGAATCACGGTTCCGACCCGGGCAGCATGGTCACGCGCGCCAAAACGGTGCCGGGCGGTTACAAGCTTTCCGGTGCAAAAATGTGGATTACCAACAGCCCGATCGCCGATGTCTTTGTGGTCTGGGCCAAAACCGACGATGGTCGTATCCGCGGCTTCATCATGGAAAAAGGCTGGAAGGGTCTTTCCGCACCGGCCATCCACGGCAAGGTCGGTCTGCGCGCTTCGATTACCGGCGAAATCGTCATGGATGAGGTGTTCGTTCCCGAAGAAAATCTGCTGCCCAAGGTGGAAGGCTTGAAAGGACCGTTTACCTGTCTGAATTCGGCGCGCTTCGGTATCGCCTGGGGTGCGCTGGGTGCGGCCGAATTCTGCTGGCACATGGCCCGTCAGTACACCATGGACAGAAAACAGTTTGGCCGCCCATTGGCTGCCAACCAGCTGATCCAGAAAAAACTGGCTGACATGCAAACTGAAATCACGCTCGGTCTGCAGGGCTGTCTGCGTCTGGGGCGCATGAAGGATGAAGGCACGGCTGCGGTTGAAATCACTTCGATCATGAAGCGCAATTCCTGCGGCAAGTCGCTGGACATTGCCCGCATGGCGCGCGATATGCTCGGTGGTAACGGCATCTCGGATGAATTCGGCATTGCCCGCCATCTGGTCAATCTGGAAGTGGTCAATACCTACGAAGGTACGCACGATATTCACGCCTTGATACTGGGACGGGCCCAGACCGGTATCGCCGCATTTTAATATTTATCTGGGGACATCATGCTGGTTACCACAACTGAAAACATCGTTGGCTATCGCATCGTTGAAGTCAAAGGACAGGTCTTCGGACTGGTGGTGCGCAGTCGCGGTCTGGCCGGCAATATCATGGCCGGCCTGCGCTCCATCATCGGCGGCGAAATTACCGAATACACTTCGCTGCTCGAAGAAGCACGCCGTCATGCCATTGACCGCATGGTCAAGAATGCCAAGGCCATGGGCGGCAATGCCGTGGTGATGATGCGCTTTGATTCTGCTGAAATGGGGCAGACCATGAGCGAAATCGTTGCCTACGGTACGGTGGTGATCGCGGAGAAAATCTGACATGTTGCGCAACGCGCTGTTGCTGTTCGCATTTCTGGTGGCCGGCACCGGCATCGTGCTGTGCCTGTTTGCCGGCCAGCCGCAGGCTTTTCCGGTTGCGCTGTGGGGCAGTGTGCTGCTGGTGCTGATTGTGCTGGAACGCTGGCGCTATGTGCTGGTGTCCAAAGGTGATCCTGCACAGTTTGAGCCCACTGATGAGCAATTCATCGATCCTGAAACCGGCAGGCTGACCCGGGTTTTTTATAATGCCGCCAGCGGTGAACGGCGTTATGAGGTTATTGACTCCGAGTAGGCTGGGATGCTTCGTAGGCTGGGATGCTTCGTAGGCTGGGATGCAATCCCAGCATCAACGGTTGAAATGCTGGGATTGCATCCCAGCCTACTGCATCACCCAAGCCATCATCATTTCTCCGGCCAGACTCAGGGCCATCAGGCTCAACGTATAGACAGTCAGCCAGCCCAGTGCCGGCAGCCTTGCGTGCGGTGCGCGGCTTTTGATCAGGTAGCAGGGGATGCCGATCAGGGCGAAACCTGCGATGAGGACAGTGAGCCAGGCAGGGCGTTTGAACTGGTGTTGCGTGCTGTCGGTGTGGTACCAGATCAGCATCAGGATCAACAGTGCGATGGTTGAGCTGATTTCGGACCAGGCTGGTTCGGCCTGGTGCAGCGCTTCGAAATAACCGGTGATGGCGCCTGACAGCAGGGCCAGGCTGAGCATGAGCTGAAGTACCGGGGCGGGTTTGGGGATGTTGTTGAGCATTGCGGATTTTTCATAAAAATGATTTTATGAAATGTACCATGATTACACCCCCAGCCGATCCCGCAAGTCATACCAAACCGCCCCCATCGCAGTCAGCGGCACCCTGAACAACCGCCCGCCAGGAAACGGATAATGCGGCAACCGTTCAAACGCAGAAAACCGCTCGGCCTGTCCCTTGATCGTTTCAGAGAGCAAACGCCCAATCAGGTGGGTAAAGGTCACCCCGTGTCCGGAACAGCCCTGTGAATAATAAATGTTGTCGGACAATTTGCCGACTTCCGGCATGCGCGACAGCGTCAGCAGGAAATTCCCGGTCCAGCCGTAGTCAATTCTGGCATTTTTCAACTGCGGAAAAACCTTCAGCATATTCGGCCGCAAGATGGCTTCAATGTGGGCCGGATCGCGCGCGCCATAGATCACGCCGCCACCGAAAATCAGACGTTTGTCACCCGACAGACGGTAATAATCGAGCAGGAAATTGTTATCTTCCACGCAGTAGTCGGAAGGGATGATTTCATCGGCCAGACGACCCAGCGGTTCCGTGGTGATTACCTGCGTGCCGCAGGGCATGGCCATCTGGGCCAGTTTGGGTTCCAGATCGCCAATGTAGGCATTGCAGGCTACGATGACAAATTTGGCTTTGACCGATCCCAGTGCGGTGTGCACGACGGGATTGGTACCACGGTCAATTCTGGTAACCGCACTGTTTTCGTAAATCACGCCGCTGTTCTGTTCGAACGCCGCTGCTTCGCCCAGGGTCAGATTCAGCGGATGGAAATGGCCACCTGATTTGTCGATCAGCAGTGCCTGATAACTGTCGGTGTTGACCACTTTTTTGATTTCATCTTTATTGTCGATCAGGGTCAGATCCTTGTTGCCCCATTTTTCCCACAGTTCTTTCTGCTCTTCCAGTGCCTTGACTTTCTTTTTGGTCAGCGCCGCATACACGCCGCCGGCTTTCAGGTCGCAGCGGATATCGTATTTGGCAACCCGTTCACGAATGATCTGCGCACCTTCAAACATCATTTCGGCCAGCGGTTTGGCCTGTTCCTTGCCGTAGTTCTGCTCGATGACATCGATGTCGCGTGAATAGCTGTGCACGATCTGTCCGCCATTGCGGCCGGATGCACCCCAGCCGACTTTGGCCTGTTCCAGAATCACGACTTTAAAGCCGGCTTCGGCCAGATGCAGGCCGGCAGACAGTCCGGTATAACCGGCGCCGATAATACAGACATCGGCATCCACTGCACCACGCAGGACAGGACGTTCGGGAGCAGGGTTGGCAGAGTCGGCGTAATACGAGGGGGCGTGCGGTATGAAAGACATGGAAAGCCTGAAAAGGTAAGTAAATGAGTAAGTAAATAAATGCGGTAAGGATTTAATTCTGTGCGGTGACGGACCTGAGCCAGCGGCTGTAAATGCCATGCGCCAGAGCATTGGACTTCGGAATGCGTTCAGGCAGACTGGCCACGATGGATTCGGAGGACTGCACGCTGGGCAAATGCAGTACTGCGTCGATATCGGCTTTTTCCTGGGTGGCCCAGTGCTGCACCTTGTCCTGTTTGACTTCGCAGTGAAACTGCATGCCGATATGCAGCTCACCGATGATAAACGCCTGATGGGCGCAGTGCACACTGCCGGCGATCAGTCTGGCCTTGTCCGGAATGGAAAAGGTTTCGTTGTGCCACTGAAAAAATTCAACACAGGCGCGACCGGCAAACCATTGCCTGGCTTCGGGGTCGTCGCTGACCTCGATCTCACACCAGCCTATTTCGGTCAGGTTCGCAGCGCTGACCGTACCGCCGAGTGCCGTACTGATCAGCTGCGCGCCCAGACAGTGGCCTATCATCGGAATGTCCTGTGCCAGCGCTTCGCGCACCAGTGCTTTTTCCTGACGCAGGAACGGAAAATGTTCTTCATCATTGACGCTCATCGGACCGCCGAGCATGCAATAGCCGCTGTAGCCGGAGATCGATTCCGGCGGCAATTCGCCCCGATACATGTGACGGATTTCGTACGGAATATGGTGAGCGATCAAAAAATCTTCAAAATAATCGGGCGTGTCGTGCCATACCTGCTGGATGATTAAAACTGGTTTCATTCTTGACGACCGGGCGTTATCTGGAGTTCTGTTCCATGCGCAGCCGGCAGGCATTGCCAAAGGCCGCAAACATTTTGATGGAATGCGGATTTTGTGCGGCCTTCCATTCCGGATGCCACTGCACGGCCAGGGTAAATTGGGGATAGTCCGGCAGGTCGATGGCTTCGACGGCCGTATCTTCGGCGCGACCGAGAACGCGCACACCGCGTCCCAGATTTTTCAATCCCTGTCCATGCAGTGAGTTAACCGGAATGTCACTTTGTCCGAGCAATTCGGCCAGCCAGCAGTTGTCTTCAAAATGCACTTTATGTACATCCGCATACTGTTGATCGACCGATTCTTCGCCGTCTTCACGGTGATCGTTTTTGGTTGGGATGTTATACAGCTTCTGATGCAGATCGCCACCGAGCGCCACATTGATTTCCTGCATGCCGCGGCATACGGCAAAAATGGGCAGGCCCATTTTCAGTGCAGCCAGGATCAGCGGAATATCAAATTTGTCGCGATTGACGTCCTGCTGTTTTTCCGGGGTCAGATTGGTCTGGTTGTACAGGGCAGGATCGATATTGCTGCCCGCGCCGGTCAGGTAGACACCGTCGACCATGGATAAATACTGTTCGAGGTCATCAGTGCCGCAGCAGGTTGGTGCCAGAAGTGGAACACACTGGGCATGATCGACGATCGGCTTGATGTACTTTACGGTCATGACCTGATAATCGTGACCCTTGCGTTCCTGGGCACCCATCGACATCAGTACTACCGGCTTACGTTTTTGAGAATTTTTGTTCAACATACAATACCTTGGTGTAGGCTGGGATGTAATCCCAGCATTGCAAACGGTGATGCTGGGATTTCATCCCAGCCTACGAATGATTGCGTGCCCAGCATACCTAAGACGCAATTCTCATACCAACACTGTTTGGACAAGTTCAGTTGCTGATTTCTGCACTTAGCGAAAGATTTGTTATTGAAATTGAGGTTGTGAACAGATCAATAAGACTCTGTTGCTTCGGCGTTGAATTAAATCTGTCATATCAATTTTGGCCGGGAAAGACCCGGTTTTGCCTTTACAGAATCAAGTCCGCATTGCTATATTCAGGCCCATAAACAGTGCCTTTTGTTGTCCGCCTCGTCATAAAAAACAGGAAATTCAACGACCTGAACCACAAAGGGCAACTCATACAATGATGGAGACTCAGTTGAAATTTTCAGTACGCGTGCCCGCCGGCATACCCTTTTCACGTCCTTTCGCATTGCGCAGTGTGCTGCTCGCTGCGCTGCTTGCCTTCATTTCGGGAGCCGCCGCAGCGGATGGCAAGGCAATCTTTACAGGCAGTTGTTTTGCCTGTCATGGCGCCAAAGGCGAAGGCAACAGCAAGGTCGGCGCGCCCAACATTGCCGGCATGGATGTGACCTATCTGAACCGTCAGTTGAGCAATTTTGCTGCCGGTATCCGCGGTGCTTCGGCCGGCGAACCCTATGCTGCGCAGATGCGCGCTGCGGTGGCCATACTGAAAACCGATGATGACAGGAAGGCCGTTGCTGCCTATGTTGCTGCGCTGCCCAAAGTCAGGTTCAGTGGTGACATCAAGGGCAACCTGGCCAATGGCAGTACCCAGTTCAATGCCGTGTGCAGTTCCTGCCACGAAGGTCATGCCCAGGGCAATCTGCAAATGGGCGCGCCGGCTCTGGTGGGTGTCGATCCAGCCTATATGGAACGCCAGGTGCTGGCGTTCAGAGATGGCTCACGCGGTGCGCACAAGGATGACAAAAACGGCGCCCTGATGCGGGTTGGTGCAAACATGGTGCCGGATGCGAAAAGCGTGCACGATGTGGTTGCTTATATTAATTCCCTGCAGTTAGCTCGATAGGCCCTGATCCATGCGCGTTTTAATGTTGATGGTTTTTGCAGCGTTGCTGGCGTTGTTGGCAAGGCCGGCACCGGTCCATGCGAGTGAGATCGTGCTGTCCACCCAGTGCCCGGCCAGTTTTGAAAATCGGGCCGGACATTGCAAACTGGTGTCCAATTATTCCGCTTACAGCTCGCTGGAGAATGGCGGGGTCGGTGGCCTGAAAACCGGCCTGCCGGACATTCGCGACGGTTTTACACCGCAGGAAATTGATCTGGGCCGTTACCTGTTTTTTGATCCGGTATTGTCCGGCAACGGCAAACAGTCCTGCGCTACCTGCCACAATCCGGACAAGGGTTTTGCCGACGGCAGGCAGTTCAGTCCGGGAGCAACCGGAACGCTGACTGCGCGCAATGTGCCGGGCTTATGGAATGTCGGATTTTTAAAACGCTACTTCTGGGATGGTCGTGCCAATTCTCTGGAACAGCAGATGCAGGGACCGCTGTACAGCAAGGGTGAAATGGCGTCGTCCAAGGAGAAAATTCTGGCCAGTCTGAATGGCAATGCCAGCTACCGGCGTCTGTTTGCCAGCGCTTACGCGGGATCGACGATTACCATCGATCAGGTGTATCGCTCGATCGCCGGATTCGAATCATCGCTGGTGTCATTGAACTCTCGCTATGATCTGTATGCCCACGGTTTTCCCGATGCACTCAACAAACAGGAAGTGGAAGGCCTGAATATTTTCCGTTCCTTTGTGGCGCGCTGTGCCGAATGCCATACACCCCCACTGTTTACAAATCAGCAGATTGTGGTGATCGGCAGTCCGGAACCGGCAGGTCGTGCATTTGATCCGGGTGCCGGCAATTACAGTGCGGAGCAGCGCCTGCGAGGCGGCTTCAAGGTGCCCAGTCTGCGCAATGTTGCGTTGACCGCGCCGTACATGCATTCTGGCCGCTTTGGCACCTTACGCGAGACAGTCGCCTTCTATAATGGTGGTCGCGGTCATGCGGTGCCCAAAGAAGAAACACTGTTTTTGCACTGGCATATCCATGAGCCCAAACTCAGGGATGAAGAACTGGACAGGCTGGTCGATTTTTTAAAGACACTCACTGATGAATCATTTAAACCGCAACGCCCGATCGCCGTGCCTTCCGGTTTGGCTGTGAGCAGATAATAATTGTAGGCTGGGATGCGTCGTAGGCTGGGATGGGTCGTAGGCTGGGATGGGTCGTAGGCTGGGATGGGTCGTAGGCTGGGATGGAATCCCAGCATCAACGGTTGAAAAGCTGGGATTGCATCCCAGCCTACGATTGCATCCCAGCCTGCGATTGCATCCCAGCCTGCAGGTGGTAAGTAAATAACAAAAAAGGAGATCACATGAACAAAAAAGGATTGGCCGTTGGCATCATTGCGATGCTGGTGGCTGCAGGTGCCGGATATCTGCTGGCCAAAAAACAGCTGTCAGGTTCCAGTTCGGCCGAGATCGCGTCAGCCCAGTCGCTGCTGTCGGCCTCGCGTGCCGGTTCGTCCGGCAAAGGTGATGTCGCAACGCTGACTACCGCCATGACCGGCAAAATCATTACCGTCAAGGCCGGTGAGCTGATTCAGAATGCCGTCAATGCGGCCCAGCCAGGCGACACGATCCAGGTCATGCCCGGCACCTATAACGAAACCGTGTATATCGACAAGGACAATATCGCCCTGATCGGTGTGATCCAGGATGGCAAGTGGCCGGTACTGGACGGCATGGGCAAACTCAACGATGCCGTGCTGTATTCAGGTAACGGAATCCGGGTGGAACGCCTCAAAATTGTCAAGTACAAAGGCAATGGCATCATGGGGCAGTCCGGCAACAACTTCGTGATTCGCAACAACTGGATTGAAGCCACCGGCGTGTACGGTATCTTCCCGCAATTCGGACAGAATGGCCTGATTCAGTACAACGTGCTGACCGGGATTGAAGATGCAGCGATTTATGTCGGCATGTCGGACAATATTCAGGTCGATCACAATGAAGTGTATGGCAACGTGGCCGGAGTTGAAATTGAAAATTCGCGTCACGCCGTCGTTGAAAACAATAATGTGTATGACAATGCCGGCGGCATCCTGACTTTTGTCACGCCATGGCTGCCGATCAAAACCACTTTTGACGTCATCATCCGCAACAACTTCATCGTTGGCAACAATCACAAAAACTTTGGTGCACCGGGTTCGCTCGTGTCCGGCATTCCAAGCGGTACCGGTGTGATCGTGATGGCGGCCAAGGATGTCATCATCGAAAACAACGTGATCCGGGATAATAAAAATGCCGGCATTATCGTAGCCGACCATAAATCATTCGCCAACATCACCATCGATCCGGATTCCGATCCGTATCCGGACCGTATCAGCGTGCTGACCAATCTGTTTGCCAACAATGGCTATGATCCGGTTGCCGATATCAAGACGCTCATGACTGCCACACTGACCAGCGTGGGTCCGGATCTTGTCGCCGTTGGCGGCGGCCACGGCAGCTGCATGGTAGACCGTGCTGCGCATTCCACGATGGGCATTTCCAGCTGGGCCACCACCTGCCCAAAAACCAGTTCCGCCGAGATCGTGACCCTGCTGCTGGATAAACCGGCCGCACCGCGTTCGACCCAAACGGCAACCAAAGGTCAGGTTCTGTACAACGGCATCTGCGCCGGTTGCCATACCTACAGCGCCCGCATGATCGGACCGCCAACCCAGATTATTCAGGCACTGTATGCCGGCAATGCACAGGGCATTGCCGATTATATCGCCAACCCGGTCAAGAAGCGCGAAGACTTCCCGGCCATGCCATCGCAGGGGCACCTGAGTCCCGAGATGCGCAAGGCAGTGGCTGAATACATGTTGTCGGTCAAAAAATAAAAAAGCGTCATTTCGCATATATAACGGAGATAGTAATGAATTCAAGACAAAGCAAACTGGCATCAAGTATTACACTGGCAATTCTGTCAGGTGCGTTCGTGGTTTCTGTCGCACAGGCGCAAAGTACCGAAGCAGCCGCAACTGCCCCGGCGATACAGGATGACGGCGCGATCCAGAAGGTAACGATTACCGCGCAGAGCCGCACCCAGCAGTTGCAGGAAGTGCCGATTGCGCTGCAGGTTATCAAAAGCGATCAGATCACCAAACTGGCGGCCAACAATATGGCGGAACTGAATGGCTATATTCCCGGTCTGACTGTGGATGACCAGCAGCCCACCCAGCCGAATTACACCATCCGCGGTATCGGTTCCGGCGACACCTTCGTGGGTACTGATGCACCGGTCGGCATTTATGTCGATGGCGTGTATACCGGCAAGACCGGCGGTGCGCTGATGAATTTCAATGACATGGAACGGGTTGAAGTACTCAAGGGCCCGCAGGGTACCCTGTTCGGTCGCAACAGTGCTGCCGGTGCGATTTCAGTCATTACCAAGGAACCGTCCAACGAATTTGAAAATGACTACAACGCGCGTCTGGGTCAGTATGGCGAACGCTATATCGACACCATGCTCAATGTACCGCTCAGCGACACCCTGGCTGCACGCGTGTCGTTTGTCGATCACAAGAACAACGGCTGGCTCAAAGATGCCAGTACGGGAGATTCTCTGAATACGCAGGGTGACTGGGGTACACGCATGTCGTTGCGCTGGACAGCACCGGACCGTACCAAAGTGATTTTGAGCTGGGAACATGAAAGTCTGAACCAGCAGGCCCGTCCTGAAATCGGTCTGCTTCCGGCCGCGCTGCAGAGTCCGGCACCGCAGTTTCCCGCCAATCCGGCAACCTATCTGAACCCGTTGAATGCACCGGCTTACAACAACCTGAATGCAGAAAACAATGTTGAGCGCCGATTGTTCAATGGCGTGACACTGCGCATCAGTCATCCGATGGACAGTGCGACGTTTGACTCAACCACCGCTTACCGTCATTTCAATTCGGTCAATGTCACCAACAACAGCGGAACCACCGCAGTCAATTCGTATCTGGATACCGGTAATCAGGAAATGAATACCACGTTCCAGCAGGAATTTCGTCTGTCCGGCAAAAATGACATGGTGGACTGGCTGACCGGAGCCAGCTATTTCCATGAAGATGCGAATCAGCAAAGTCAGGTCATCACCAATACCGATACGATCGATACCATATCCAGCAATACCCAGGGCTTGCCGCTGTACTCGACCATCAATCAGCTGGCCAATGGATTTGGACTGCCGGTCAATCTGTTTGGCAATGGCTGGCAGGAAAACATGAACAACGTCATGGCGTCCCAATCGTTTGCCTTTTACGGTGATGCGATCTGGCATCTGACTTCCAGACTGAATCTCACCACCGGTGTGCGTTTCAGTCACGACGCCAAGGAATTCAGCTGGTATAACCCGTTGCGCAGTGCGCCCGGTCTGGATACGCAGCTGGCCATACTCAATGCGTCACAGGCAGCATTCGGTGGTGCCAATTTCTGGCAGGCCGCTCAGGGTGCCGGTTACCTGAGCGCACAGCAGGCGGCCATGTTGCAGGGTGCAACGGTGACCAATATCGAATATAACAATTCGATTTCCACCACGTCACCGTTCACAAAGAGCAATAGCTGGACCGACACCAGTCCGCGTATCGTACTGGATTACAAATTCACGCCGGATCTGATGGTGTTTGGATCGGCGACCAAGGGTTATCAGTCTGGCGGATTCAATGCGCAGCAGGTTGCGGCAAAATATAATCCCGAGGAAGTACGCAGTTTCGAATTCGGCGTCAAGAGCACTTTCCCTGAGCTGCACATGCAGATCAATGCGTCGGCGTTCTATTACAAGTTCACCGATCTGCAGTCGTTGACGCTGGTCACAAGTGGCGGCAACGCCATTCCGCAATATCAGATCACCACCAGCGATCAGACCGCCAAAGGTCTGGATCTGGATGGGCAATGGAAGGCCACACGCAATCTGCGCCTGACGGCAGTGGGTGAATATATCGACCAGAAATACGGTACCTACACCGATGCCAATGGTGTCAATCTGGACAATCAGCCGTCCGGTCTGCCCCTGTTTACACTGGCCGGTGGTATTGACTACACCTTGCGTGAGGTATTTGGCGGCAGCATGAATTTCAGCCTGCAGCATTCCTATACCGCTCCGAAACGCTGCAATTCGGATGCCGTGGCACAGGGTAACTGCCTGACGACGCCAACCTTCACGATCGATGGTTCGACCCAGCGCACTGATGGCCGCATAGGCTGGGATTCCGGCGATCATAAACTGGGTCTGGCACTGTATGCGACGAATCTGCTCAACAACCGTTACGTCACCGGTATCGACAATACCTCGCTGACCGTGCTGGGTACACCTGGTGCGCAGATCAGCGCACCGCGTGTTGTTGGCGTGCAGCTGCACTGGAGTCTGTAAGGGGGATTGTTGCTGCGCTGGTTTAATGGCGCAGTATCAGAAGCAAAAAAGGGCTGCTTATTGCAGCCCTTTTTTGTTTATTAATTCATTTTTGTTGAATTGGCGAAGGTGTCCTGGAAAATTGATCAGCAGATTTCTATGAATCCAATTTTGGGATTGAGGATCGCCGTGATAATTTCGTCTGCGTTATGTCGTAACGCATCGGTTACAGCTTGATTTGCGGTGTTTCCAGTACGGAAATGAATGACTTTAGGTGGATAGCCAAGCATGCTCAACAGGCCATGAAAATCATCATCCTTCGTGACAATGACAAATTCATTTTTTTTTGCGAACTGCCAAATCGCACGATCATCGGCACGCTCCAAACCAACAAGTCTGACTTGCGTAGTGCCGGGAAACACATCCTGCAGCGATGGGGCGATGCGAAAGGACAGATTTTCATCGAGCAGCAATTTCATGCGGCCAGATTCACTGTGGCACCATGACGTTCCCGTTCTGCCGCATAGGCCAGGCAGGCCAGCACATCATCCGACTGCAACTCAGGGTAATTGGCTACAATGTCATCCGTTGTCATGCCGGACGCCAGCCAGTCAAGTACATCCTGCACCGAGATCCGCAATCCTCTTATGCATGGCTTGCCGGAACGTTTGCCAGGTTCCAGAGTAATGAAGTTGTGATAATCAATCATGTCTGTGCCTTTCAACTTTTATCCGGTTTAATTGTACCGTACAAGTTTAGGTTCACCAAAACGAACTTAATTGCGGTTTACGTATTTTCGCAATTCCTGTAGTTTGCTATAAATAACCGGTCAATACCGGTTTGGCGAAAGGAGAACACCATGTTCAAAAACTCGATAATCACGACGGGTTTCCTTTACATGCTGTGCGGTTGTGCTACGCCTCCTCCTGCGCCTGTGGCCATGTCGCCGATACCCTGGCATGATCAGACTTTCAGTTACGACGCCTCGCTTGTCACGATCGACAAAGATGCACTTTTCCAATTGGATCCGGTCCTGCAGACGACGATCCGGCAGGCGCTGCCCGGACTGGTCACACCGGATGAAAAACTGACGTATTTAACAACGCTGCTGTTCGGTCCCAACGGACATTCCTTTCCCTATGCACTGAACCACTCCACGACAGCGTCAGAAACCTGGCAAAAAAAGCGCGGCGACTGTCTGTCACTGACGGTGCTGGCGTATTCCATCGCCAAAACCCTGGGGCTGGAATCTGCCATGCAGCAGGTGCAGGTGGTGCCCGTTTACAGTCGCAGTGGCCGGATCGATTTTGTGACCGGTCACGTCAATTTGCGCACGACTGTGCGGGCGCCAATCAATACGGTGTCTGCAAAATCGAACTATATATTGATTGATTTCGAACCCCAGGTCGGTTCCTGGGAACGTGGACAGGAACTGACTGAACAAGGCATTCTGGCGCGCTATGAAAACAATATGGGTGGAGAACATCTGGCCCGCGGCGAACGCAATCTGGCCTATGGCTACTTCCGCGCAGCCCTGCTGGCAGATCCGAACTATGCAGCCAGTTACAGCAATCTGGCCCAACTCTATGTCAATGCCGGTCTGGAGCAGGATGCAGAAAAACTGCTGCGCCACGCCCTGGCTTTGAATCAGGAAGACTATGCCACCCTGAACGCATTAAGCCATTTACTGACAGCGCAGGGCCGTGCAGCAGAAGCTGCGCAATACTCTGACAGACTCCGGGCGAAACAGGATCAGGATCCGTATTACTGGCTTGGCCTGGGCCTGGTCAACCTGAAAGAAGGGCACCCGCAACGGTCGGTTGATTTTCTGGAGCGCGCACTAAGCCTGTCGATTGGTTTTCGGGAAGTCCATCAATACCTCGCCATTGCCTACTGGCGCACCGGCAGGCAGACCGACGCCGACCGGCAGTTGGCGATTCTTGAAACGATGGGGCAGGAAAGTACGGCGCTGGCGCTGTTGCGCAAAAAAATCAGTCACTCGTCTCCTTGAGTGACCAAACCGAGGTTGACATGTTTTTTTTCATGTCCTGCGCCTGCGCAGCGCAGCCACCAGTACTGCAATTCCGCCAGCGAGGAGCACAAGGCTTGCGGGTTCCGGTACCGGATTGACTTCATTGATGATTTGCGTGGTAACGAAAATTCCATCTTCGGACTGGTTGGGCAGGGTGCCAACGTTTGTAACGGTGAAATTATTGGCTTCGTCGCCATTGTAGGTCAGCAGCATCAAGGGTGAATTACTACTGAATTCTTCGGTCACGATCGCGTCGCCCTGCATGCCGGCGAACTGGCTGGCTGCTGCGAACTGAATGTTTTGGGCATAGTTCGCGACGTAGAAACCTTCCAGCGGATTTCCTGACAGGCCAAGGTTAAGTGGTACCGCACTGACGGTCTCTGCTGCCGGTATGTAGATGTTGCCGCCACCAGAACTTTGCAGAACCGCAATGGCACCACCGGGACTGATGGCGCGGATTAATCCACTTCCTTCAGACGACACCAGCAAATCACCGGCATACTGGCCGAAACTGGACGTGGCGATGCTCATGCCTTCCGTGTCCTCTCCGACTGAGGCCAGTAAATGCGAGCCACCGGACGAATCAATTTGGTAAATCTTGCCGGTGCTGGTCGTAACGAGCATCTGGCCAGCGAAACTGCTGCCCGGGTCGAACATGATTTGGCGCACAACACCATTGTCCGGCGTCGTGAAAAACAGCACCGGTGCGCCGCCACTGTTGGCATAACTGTAAATCTGAGCGCCGGCTCCTGCATAGATGTTACCCACACCAAAACCGGCCTGTCCGAGCGATGCACCTACCACCACCTCACCTGAAAAGCCGTTGCTCATCGCGGTGCCGAATTTCTGGACATTGCCACCTGACAGGTCAGTCGAAAAAAGCTGAAGATTGTTGGCCCCCTGATAAACACTGCCGACAAATTTATTTCCGGCGTAGTTGTAGGCAATCGTATTGGTCTGGCTCTCCACGGCGTTAATGCTGGAGGCACTCACGAACGTCGTGAAACTGATGCTGGCACTGGCGTCGGTGCCGGCCATTGCCAGTGCGAGCAGAAGAGATAAAGAATTTTTTTTCATGGCAGCGGCCCTCGATAACAGGTGGAGTTGTACAGAATAATTTTTGGCTGGCTTAACCTATGCATATTCCGTGCCTCTATCGCAAGTGTTTGAATATAAATGATTGTTTTTCCAGTGTGGTCTGCCGGTGTTAAAAAATTCGACAATTGAGTGAACTTGGTTGTTCAATCATGCGTGCCGTATTTGTGATCAAATTAAATAGGTTTGTTGCCTTTTATTGCATGTATTTGCGCATTTTCTGTACTTAAGTTATTAGATGTGATCAAATTTCGCCAGATTCAAACCGGTCTGCGGTTCGAATCGCCAACACAGCGAGAATGAAAAATGCCAAGCACGATGTCTGATTTTTTAAAAAAGAACAAAATCCACGAAGTGGAATGTGTGATCTCTGATATGACCGGTATTGCACGCGGGAAAATTCTGCCGCGCGACCTGTTCCTGGCCGCCGGCGAAATGCGTCTGCCGAAAAGCGTGCTGCTCAATACCGTCAATGGCGAACAGCCTGACAATAATCCGTATGTCGGTCCGACCGACCCCGACATGATCTGTATGCCTGATCCGGCCACCATTCGTATCGTGCCGTGGGCGGTTGAATCGGTGGCGCTGGTGATTCATGACTGCCAGAATTTTGACGGCAGCGCAGTCAACCTGTCGCCGCGCGCGGTGTTGCGTCATGTGTTGAAACTGTACAGTGATTGTGGCTGGAAGCCGGTGGTTGCGCCGGAAATGGAATTCTATCTGGTGGCCAGAAACAGCAATCCGCATGAACCGATGACGCCGCCTTTGGGTCGCAGTGGCAAATCAGAATCCGGTCGCCAGTCGTATTCGATCGATGCAGTCAATGATTTTGATCCGTTTTTTCTGGAGCTGTCATCGTTCTGCAATGCCCATCAGCTCGGTGTGGAAACCCTGATCCATGAAGCCGGCGCCGGTCAGATGGAAATCAATTTTACCCACGGCGATCCGCTGGAACTGGCCGACCGGGTATTTCTGTTCAAACGCGCCGTGCGCGAAACGGCGCTGCGCCACGGTATTTTTGCCACCTTTATGGCCAAGCCCATGGAGCAGGAGCCGGGCAGTGCCATGCATATTCACCAAAGTGTGGTGGACAGCAAGACCGGTGCCAATATCTTTACCAGTGCCGACGGTTCGGCCAGCCCGCTGTTTTTCAATTACCTGGCCGGCCTGGAAACGTATGTGCCGCAGGCCATGCTGATGTTTGCACCGTATGTGAATTCGTACCGCCGTCTGTCACGGTTCATGTCGGCACCGACCAATGTGCGCTGGGGTTATGACAACCGTACCTGCGGCATTCGCATTCCGAATTCGAATCCCGCCAACCGCCGTATTGAAAACCGGGTGCCGGGTGTGGATGTCAATCCGTATCTGGCCATGGCCGCCACGCTGGCCTGCGGATATCTGGGCATGGTCAATAACCTGACACCATCACCGGCTACCGAAGGCAGCGCCGATGACGTGGATGATGAATTGCCGCGCAATCTGGAAGATGCCATTGAGCTGCTGCGCTCGTGTCAGCCGCTGGGCGATATTCTTGGCAAGCTGTTTGTCGATGCATTCTGCGAAGTCAAGGAACTGGAATTTGCCACCTACAGTCGCGTAATCAGTTCGTGGGAACGCGAACATCTGATGCTGCTGGTTTGAGACGTTGTCTATTGCATTTCAGCCTACGACGTTAATTTGGATCATGAATATGAATACCCGCCCTGTGATAAATGAAATTTCAAATGCGCCGCGCCGTGCCGGCATCGACTGGCAGCGCGCCCAACAGTTGCGCGTTATCGAACGTGCCGATTTTCAGTTGAAAAATCCACGCTCCAGCGCGCTGGCCACCCGTGCTGCCGACCACATGCTGTTCGGTGTGCCGCTGCACTGGATGACCGACTGGTCCACCCCGTTTGCACTGTCGGTGAGTCAGGCCAGCGGTGCCAGAGTCACGGACGCAGACGGTCACGACTATATCGATTTCTGTCTGGGCGACACCGGTGCCATGTTTGGCCATTCGCCCGAGCCGGTCGCCAGGGCGCTGGCCAGTCAGGCATTCCAGGGCTATACCTCGATGATGGCCACCGAAGATGCCGTGTGGGTGGCAGAAGAACTCGCGCGCCGCTTTGCGCTGCCGGTGTGGCAGTTTGCCCTGTCGGCGTCCGACGCCAACCGCTTTGTGATCCGCTGGCTGCGCGCTGCGACCGGTCGCGCCAAAATTCTGATTTTTAACGGCTGCTATCACGGCACCGTCGATGATGTGTTTGTTGATCTGGTCGAGGGCCGCCCGACCCAGCGTGACAGCCTGCTGGGCCAGGTGCAGGATCTGACCGCCAATACGGTGGTCGTGGAATTCAATGACCTGGCCGCGCTGGAAGCTGCGCTGGCCGCAGGCGACGTTGCCTGTGTGCTGGCCGAGCCGGTCATGACCAATATCGGCATGGTGTTGCCGCAACCCGGTTACTGGGAAGCCGCACAGGCCATCATCAAAAAATACGGCACCATGCTGGTGATTGATGAAACCCATACCATCAGCTCCGGTCCTGGCGGTTACGCGGTATTGCACGGCCTGCAGCCCGATGCGCTGGTGCTGGGCAAGCCGGTAGGTGGCGGAGTGCCGTGCGCGGTGTATGGGTTTACCGCCGAGCTGGCCAGAAAAATCGAACAGGCCAAACGCAAGGCGCCACCCGGTCACTCGGGCGTGGGCACCACGCTGACGGCCAATATGCTCACCATGGCTGCCATGCGCGCCAATCTGTCCGAAGTCATGACCCAGCAGGCCTACGCCACCATGATGGCGCTGGCCAGTCGGCTCTCTGAAGGATTGAAGACGCTGATTGCGCGTCACGGCCTGCCCTGGTGTGTTACCCAGGTCGGTGCGCGCACTGAATTTCAGTTCTGCGATACGCCTCCAACCAATGGAACCGAAGCCGACCGGATTCTGGATGGTGATCTGGAAAAAATCATTCATCTGTTTTTGCTCAATCGCGGTATCCTGATCACGCCGTTTCATAACATGATGCTGGTATGCCCGCAAACCCGGCCGGAAAATATTGAGCGGTTTCTGCAGGTGTTTGATGAATGTATACGACAGCTGAAATGAGGTAATCCGTTGCAAGAAGAATCCTTTCCCACCCTGCAGGACAAGACCTACCAGACGCTGCATCAGTGGCTCACGGTAGGGCGCTTTCTGCCGGGCGAACGTCTGAAAATACGTCAGGTTGCCCAGGAGCTGGGGGTGTCGGTCATGCCGGTGCGTGCCGCCCTGCAGCGTCTGGCGGCTGAAGGTGCGCTGGTGAATACGCCGAACTGCGGCATGATGGTGCCCAAACTCAAACGCGCCCAGTTTGACGATATTCTGCAGACCCGGATTTTGCTCGAAGGGCAGGCCGCCGAACTGGGCGCGTATCGCATGACCGAAGCGGATATGGCGAAGATGGCTGCGCTCAATCAGACCATGCGTGCAGCCGTGCTCGCGCAGGACGTCAAAGCCTATCTGGATGCCAATGAAGTATTTCATGTCACTCTGTACCGTGCCAGTGGATCGCCGCTGCTCATGGAACTGATTGAAACGGTGTGGCTCAAAGTCGGTCCGATTTCCAATCAGCTGTTCGAAAATGAGCGCTTCGCCCAAAAGCTCAACGATGCGCACGACGACGTGATGCACGCTTTGGCACTGCGCGACCCAGCGGCAGTGCGGCGCGCCATCGAGCAGGACATGTTTTATGCGGGACAGTATCTGAAGACGATCTGTACTTGATATGAAAAAAATTTCAGCATTGCCACCGCTGATGCTAGTAGTCAGTCAAGCTGAAATCTTTCGATTGAAAGTATGGAGGGCGTAGGCTGGGATGCGTCGTTGGCTGGGATGCAATCCCAGCATTTCAACCGTTGATGCTGGGATTGCATCCCAGCCTACGACGCATCCCAGCCCACGTCATACCCAAAGATTTCAACTTGACTGACTACTAGGATAGTATCCCAGCCTACAGTCCGATCCATTCCACGGAGGTGAAGAATTTATGGCACAAACCGACACAGGCGCAGCGTTGATCGAAACCCGCTCCATCGACTACATTCCGGAGGCCGAACGGCACGGCAAACTGTTCAGTCAGTTCACCTTGTGGCTGGGCACCAATCTGCAGATCACTGCCATTGTTACCGGCGCACTGGCCGTGGTGCTGGGCGGCGACGTATTCTGGTCGCTGACCGGCCTGCTGATCGGGCAGTTGCTGGGCGGGACCGTCATGGCACTGCATGCCGCACAGGGGCCGCAACTGGGCCTGCCGCAGATGATCTCGAGCCGGGTGCAGTTTGGCGTGTATGGCGCCGTGATACCGATTGTTCTGGTGTGCTTCATGTATGTCGGTTTTTCCGCCACCGGCACGGTGCTGGCCGGTCAGGCCATCGGCAGTCTGTTCGGTATGTCAGGCAACGCCGGCATGTTGAGTTTCGGTGCGCTCATCATCCTGCTGACCCTGTTTGGCTACCGTCTGATTCATCTGCTGGGACGCGCTGCGAGCCTCATCGGGGTCACCGCATTCGTGATTCTGTTTGGTGCTTTGCTGGCCCGGCATGATCTGCTGCAGCTGGTGCGCAACGACAGCCACTTCACGTTACCGCATTTTCTGCTGGCCATGTCGCTGTCGGCTTCGTGGCAGATTGCTTACGGCCCGTACGTGGCCGACTATTCGCGCTACCTGCCCAGCGCGATATCGCCCTGGAAAACCTTTCTGGCAGTAGGCAGCGGCGCGGTGCTGGGCACTCAGGCTTCCATGACGCTGGGTGTGTTTGCTGCGGCGCTGGCCGGCAAACAGTTCGCCGGCAATGAAGTTGGTTTTATTGTCGGGCTCGGCGGCGGTGGCCTGGTGGCCGGATTTCTCTATATCAGCATCATCTTCGGCAAGGTGATTGCCACCACACTGAATTCTTACGGCAGCTTCATGTCGTTGGCTACGATCGTCAGCGGCTTTACCGGCCGGCGCAGGATTTCACCACTGGTGCGGCTGGTCTACATCGTGTCAATGGTGGGACTGTCCACCACTCTGGCGCTGCTCGGCCAGCATTCGTTTCTGCATATCTTCAAATCGTTCATTCTGTTTCTGCTGGCCTTTTTTACACCGTGGAGCGCCATCAATCTGGTCGATTTTTACTGGGTAACCCGGTCGCGTTACGATCTGAACGCGCTGTCCGATCCGAATGGTCGCTACGGTCGCTGGAACTGGGTCGGCATCAGCGTGTACCTGATCGGCATCGTCATCCAGTTACCGTTTCTGGCTACCGGTTTTTATACCGGCCCGATGGTGGAGAAGCTGGGGGATACCGATATTTCATGGATTATCGGGCTGGTGATTCCGGGGTTGCTGTATTACTGGGCAGCCCGCAGGTGGCCGACCGAAGTACCGAAACAATTGATTCTGCCTGACTGACTGTCGGCAGGATTTTGGACTTGCGGTGCCCAAATTTTGATATGATGCCCAGACTTAATCGGGGGAACATGTCATGACTGCACCAATAGAAATCACAACCGCATTTTGTCCAACCGGAAAATTGCGCGCCTCCATCAATCTCGGCAATCCGTTGCTGGCCAGTCTGGATGATTCCGGTAGACCGGCAGGCGTTTCAGTGGATATGGCGCATGTCCTGGCCAGTCGGCTCGGTGTCGGTATCGAACTGCTGGTGTTTGACAAGGCCGCACAGTCGGTCGCCGCGGTGCGCGAAGAGCAGGCCGATATCGGCTTTTTTGCCGTGGACCCGGCGCGCGGTGACGGCATCTCTTTTACGCATCCCTATGTGTTGATTGAAGGCTGTTATCTGGTCAGGGCTGCTTCTCCGGTTCACAGCAACGAGGATGTGGACGTGCCGCAGAACCGGGTCGTGGTTGGCGCCGGCAGTGCCTACGATCTGTTTCTGACCCGAGAACTCAGGCAGGCACAGATTATTCGTGCGACATCATCCCAGACCGTGGTAGCGACCTTTCTCGAGCTCGGTGCCGAAGTGGCCGCCGGCGTGAGACAACCGCTGCAGGCCGACGCGCAGCTGCATGGCGGGTTGCGCTTGCTGGAGCAGGGGTTCATGACGATTCAGCAGGCCATGGGATTGCCCAAAACACGCGGTGCGGCCGCAGCACGTTATCTGATCGATTTCGTCGAAGAGTTGAAAGCCTCCGGTTTTATTGAACAGGCGCTGCAGCGGCATGGCGTCAAGGGTGCAGCCGTTGCGCCATCTGTGAAGCAGGATGGTTGAAGGCTGTTGTGTTGACGATTGATTTCACGCTGTGAGTAACGTCAACCGCCCAACAGGCTGCCTGGCCGGTTTGACTTTAATCTCTATGTTGTAGCCAAGCCTGGTCAGACAGTCCATCAGCTTGCGTTCGGATAAATTTGAAAAATCGCCATTCATCAATGCGGAAACTTTGGGTTGGGAAATCCCCATTCTTTGGGACGCTTCGACCTGACTCAGATTGAGTTTGGTTATTGCACGGCTGATTTCAATTACCAAACCCGATTTGATTTTTAATTTTTCTGCATCAGGAACTTCCAGATCGGCGAACACATTGCCAGTGCCTTGTTCTATCTCGATGCCATTAATATTTCTTTTGCTCATGATATAACTCCTTGTTGAGTGCTTCTGCAGCTTTTAGTCGCTCGCAAATGAGATCGATGTCCTTTTGGGGCGTCGATATTCCGTGTTTACTTTTTTTTGAAAACAATGCAGAACAAATACCGCCTCGGAAAATTTCACGGTATACACGACCCGGTAAGTGCCGCCAATATTGTCTTCAATAATTTCTATCACTCCAGCGCACCCAAACCCGCTTAATACTTTCGCTGCATTGTGCTGGCAGCCATGCTGTGCAAAATTGAGAGCATGTCCAAAGAATTTCCGGACTTCCAACGGCAGTGACATTAAATCCTTCTTGCTGCTTCCCATCCAAAATAGAGGTTTTGCAATTAAATTATTCATCGGCGATTATATACCATAAATGTAATAAAAAATATCCAGATATTATCTTTGGTCCAAAAAATTTTTTTAGTCATTGTGTTTCCAATCTTCGACAGATAATCTGATGGTTAGTTCAATAACAAATAATGATTCGTGCAGGTTTTATTGAGCGCATTTCAAAACCCACGTATATTGGCGAAGATTTGGTGGGCAGGAGTTATGCCGCGCTGATAATAATTAAATCAGGACCCCAATGAAAAAAACCAAATTCCAATCCGCCCGCACGATGGTGCGTGACATTCTCTGGTCGGTATTTCCGATCCTGCTGCTGGGCGTGGCAGGTTCGTGGATTGCCTACCATTACATCGATCCCGCGCCGCCGCACCGGTTGGTGATCATGACCGGCACCGAAGACAGCTCGTATCAGGATTTCGCCAAAAGCTACAAGGAAATATTGGCGCAGGACGGTATTGAACTGGTGATCCGCCAATCCAACGGTGCGCTCGACAATCATCTGCGTCTGCGTGATCCCAAATCGGATGTCGACCTGGGGTTTCTGCAGGATGGTTTGAATGAAACCGCTGCTGACGAAGAAACGGATCCGGTTTCGCTGGGCAGTATTTCCTATGAACCGCTGTGGGTGTTCTGCCGTTCTTCCAAACCGGTGACGCGATTTTCCGAACTGGCCGGCAAACGTCTGGCGATCGGTCGCGAGGGTTCCGGTACCAAATTGCTGGCAACCCGCCTGCTTGCCGCCAGTGGCGTCAGTGGGGCCAACAGTACCATGCAGGCAGTCGGTCGTGACGAAGCGGCAGCGCTGCTGCTGGCCGGTAAACTGGATGCGGTGTTTTTTATCGGTGAACCCGATTCGGCCATCGTCCGTCAACTGGCTGCAGATGCGCAGATTCATATTATGAATCTGGATCAGGCCGCAGCCACGGTGCGGCATTTTCCCTATCTGCATGAACTGCACATACCGCACGGTCTGATCGATATTGCCAGGAATCTGCCCGCGCAGGACCTGACCCTCTTGGCCACGACCACCACGCTGGCGGCGCGCGAAACGGTGCATCCGGCCCTCATTACGCTGTTGATGAAAGCCATGCATGAAACCCATTCCGAAGCCGGTCTGCTGCATTCGGCCAATGAATTCCCGTCTGCCAAGGATGTGGATCTGGAAATGAGCAAGGAAGCCGAGCATTATTACAAGTCGGGCCCGCCGCTGCTGCAGCGTTACCTGCCGTTCTGGCTGGCCACGCTGCTGGATCGCGCTGCGCTGGTGTTGATTCCGCTGCTGGCAGTGCTGATTCCGGTAGTGCGCGCCATTCCGCAGATTTACAACTGGCGTATCCGGCGCCGCATCTATCGCTGGTACGGGGAACTGAGTTTTCTGGAAACACAGTTGCGTGACCAGAGTGAGCCACCGGATATGTCGGCGGTCATCCGGCAACTGGATCAGATTGAAGAGAAAGTCCAGAAGGCCAAGCTGCCTTTGACCTTTACCGAGCATGCTTACGGTTTGAAGCAACATATTGATTTTGTCCGGCGCAGGGTAATCAAACCTGAGTCATGATCATCTTAAAAGGAATGCCTTTTAGTTATTGAATCTAGCGACCCTGTAGGCTGGGATGCAATCGTAGGCTGGGATGCAATCCCAGCATTTCAACCGTTGATGCTGGGATTGCATCCCAGCCTACGACGCATCCCAGCCAACGATTGCATCCCAGCCAACGATTGCATCCCGGCCAACGCCCTCCGTACTTTCAATCGAAAGATTTCAACTAGACTGACTACTGGTTTTTCATGGGGTTGTTGCCTACACTGATTCCAGCTTGACTGACTATGAGTAACTGGAACTATGACAACTACCTGTGAAACCGGGGCGTGGCATGCCTGAAGCCGCGCTTCCTCCCAATGAAAGCAAGCGCCTGGAGTCGCTGCGTGCGCTTCGTATTCTGGATTCCGCTCCCGACGAAGAATTTGACGCGCTGGTCAAGACGGCAGCGATTATCTGTGACGTGCCGATCTGCGCCATCAGCCTGGTCGACAGCGACAGGCAATGGTTTAAAGCCATCACCGGTTTGCCCCAAGCGACCCAAACCGCACGCAGCGCCGCTTTTTGCGCCTATACCATCTGTGACGACGTCATGCTGGAAGTGCCGGATGCACTGCTGGACGCCCGGTTTTCGGACAATGAATTGGTACTGGACGGACCCAAAATCCGTTTTTATGCCGGTGTCCCCTTGAAACTCAGTGACGGGTCCAACGTGGGCGCGTTATGTGTTATCGATACCAGGCCGCGGTTACTGGAATCGCATCAGAAGCAGGCGCTCAACTATCTGTCAATTGCGGTGGTCAAGGCCCTGGAACGTCGCTTTGCTTCACAGGAACTGATCCGCAGTCAGGCATTGTCCATTCAGTATATGGAAATGGTGCCGATGATGAGTCATTCCATCAATTCAGAAGGGCGTATTGTTTTTGTCAACACGCTCTGGCTTGAATCACTGGGGTATAAAAGGCAAGAGGTGCTGGGCCATCTGATCACTGAATTCTATACGCCGGATTCGCAGCAGCGTGCCAGAAACGAGGTTCTGCCTACCTTATTCAATACTGGTCGGATCGATAATGTTCCATACCAGATGGTGTGCAAATCCGGCAAGCTCCTTGATGTGCTCATTACCGCCGTCATGGAAAAAGATCAGTTCGGCAATTCAAACAGTGTGTCGCTGATTGAAAATATCACAGGTCGTCTGGAAGCACAGCGCGAAGAACGCAGCCTGTTCAACGCGGTGCAATCGCAATTCATCATGTCAATCCTGGATCTGGAAGGCAATTATGTCGACGTCAATGATACGTTCTGCACAATCAGCGGATACAGCCGTGAGGAACTGATCGGACAGAACGACGCCATGCTGAAGTCCGGTGAGCATCCGGACTGGTTTTTTGATGAAATAATGCAGAAAATTCAGTCCGGACTATCCTGTCGGTGTGACATTCGCTATAAATCAAAATCGGGCGATCTGTACTGGGGTGACTGTATCATCGCGCCGATTTTTAACAACCAGCGGAAAATCGATCGTTACATCATTTTGAGTATTGATGTGACCGAATGGATCGAACAAAACAGCTTTATTCAAAAAAATGCGGAAAGAATGATGCTCGCTACCAATAGTGGCGGCATCGGTGTCTGGGAATTTGATCTGCTATCTGACCAACTGGTCTGGGAAGGCTGGATGTTTCGCTTGTATGGCCTGGCCAATGTCACTACGCTGGGGGCGTACGAATTGTGGGATGACGCCTCCGGCAGCGAACCACAGCAGGAAGAAGTGACGGTTAATTCGCAACTGTGGAAGGAATTTATCCATCCTGATGATCTGGTGCGCGTCGAGCTGGAATTGCAGGATGCCATTTTGGACAAGAGCAATTTCAATACCGAATTTCGCATCATCTGGCGCGATGGCAGCGTGCACCACTTGCGTTCCACCGCAGTGGTTGAGCATGACAATGCCAGCAATGCAATCCGGATGGTGGGTGCGAGCTGGGATGTCACCGAACTGCGCGAATTAAGCGGCAAGCTGGCCGAACATGCAGAGCAGCTCAAGTCTAGTGAAGAACGTTTCAACCTCGCCGTGCTGGGTGCCAATGATGGCCTGTGGGACCGCAATATTGAACTGGGCACGGTGTATTATTCGCCGCGCTGGAAATCCATGCTCGGCTATGAAGAACACGAACTGGAAAACAGCGGGGAATTATGGAATCAGCTGGTTCACCCTGACGATAAACTGCGGGTCGCGCGCAGCGTTGAAGCCACGATCAAATCGAACACCGACCGTTTTAATGATGAATACCGGATGCGTCACAAAGACGGCCATTATGTCTGGATACTGGACCGCGGTCTGATCCTGCGCGGCAAAAATGGCGACGTGACCCGCTTTATCGGATTTCACACCGATATCAGCGAACACAAGCAGGTTGAAAAGCTGAAAAGCGAATTTATTTCTACCGTCAGCCATGAACTGCGCACGCCGCTCACCTCCATTTCTGCGGCTCTCGGTTTGCTCAATGCAGGCATGCTCGGCGCGCTGCCGGTCAAGGCGCATGAGCTGGTCAATATCGCCCATAAAAACAGCCTGCGACTGGCCACGCTGGTCAACGATATTCTCGACATGGAAAAACTGCTGTCGGGCAAAGTGATTTTCAATACCGACGATATCGACATGGTCGAACTCATCCGTCAGTCAGTCAGCATGAATGCCGACTATGCGCTCAAATTCGGAACCCGATATGAACTGACGGAACCCGCAGGTGCGATGCACGTCATCGGTGACCGGGACAGACTGATGCAGGTCATGGCCAACCTCATGTCCAATGCCGCCAAATTCAATGGCGCAGGCAGCGCCGTGCAAATCCGGGTGCGCCGGGATGATCGTGTTGTGAAAGTCGAAGTGCAGGATCACGGCCCCGGCATTCCGCTGGAATTCCGCAACCGCATTTTCGGCGAATTCGCCCAGGCCAACAGCGGTGATACCAGGCAGCAGGGTGGTACCGGTCTGGGGTTGAACATCACCAAAAAACTGGTATCCAGAATGGGCGGGGAAATCGGCTATGAAACCGAGTTGGGGCTGGGTTCGGTTTTCTGGTTTACGCTGCCGGTGTTTGAAGCTGTGGAAATTCAGGGCTTGTTTCAGATGTGATGCTGTGCGCTGGGCAACACTGACAGCCGCAGTGGTTGATGTGTTCCTTGAAACCGGCGAGGGCTGGCCGGAGCGCATGGACGCGGCGTTACAGGACTGGCTGAAGGATCACACGCCAGCCTGACTCATTTAAAGCGTCCTGACACACAGTTTCAGATCAGGATCCTCTTCATACGTCTTGATCTGAAAATCCAGACTGCGCATCAATTTCAACATGCCGGCATTCTTGCTCAGTACCAGTCCTTCTATCGTGGCCAGCCCCTTGCTGCGCGCTACCTCAATGATCGCCAGCATCATGCGCGAACCCAGTCCCTGTCCGTTGAACTCATCGGCCACCAGCAGCGAAAATTCGCAGCTGCTTTTATCCGGATTGGTCACATAGCGTGACACGCCGATAATTTTTTCCACCTCGGTAAACCCGCCGTCCGGATGGGGCGTGCGTTCGGCATAGATCGCAACCAGCGCCATTTCCCGGTCATAGTCGATGAGCGTGAAGCGCGCCAGCATCCGTTCCGGCAGTTCCCGCATGGAGGAAATAAAACGGAAATAACGGCTTTCCTGTGACAGTCCGCGCACCAGATCCTGCAGCATCTGCGCATCGTGCGGGTGTAGCGGCCGGATTTTGTAGCGGCTGCCGTCGCGCAGCGGCCATTCGGATTCCTGGTCAGACGGATAGGGCAGGATCGCCAGATGTTCATAATTGTTCGCCGCAGCGCGCTGTTCAATGACAATGCGCGCATCGACCGCCAGCGCGCCGTTGGCATCAACAATCAGCGGGTTGATATCCATTTCACGAATTTGCGGCAGGGCGCACACCATTTCTGATACGCGCATCAGGATACGTTCCAGCGAGCCGCGGTCTGCTTCCGGGGCGCCGCGCCACACGCCCAGTGTTTCTGCCGAGCGCACCCGGTCGATCAGGCGTTGTGCCAGAAACTGATTTAACGGTGGCAGTTCAATGGCGCGGTCGGCGATCAGTTCGATCATCGTGCCGCCTGCGCCGAAAGAAATCGCCGGACCAAACTGGTCATCGGTGCGTACCCCGATATACAGTTCGCGCCCCTCCGGTTTGCCAGCCATGTTCTGCACGGTGACGCCGTTGATCTTGGCCTGCGGTTTCAGGCGGGTGACGGTGGCCATCATGTCCAGCCAGGTATCGCGCACCCCGGTGGCATTGTGAATATTGAGCGCCACACCCTGCACGTCGGATTTGTGCACGATATCGGAAGAATCGATTTTCAGTGCCACCGGATAGCCGAGCTGATTGGCTACCAGAATTGCTTCATTGGCAGAACGCGCCAGTATCGTTTTGGTGACCGGAATGTGGAACGACGACAGCAGTGCTTTCGATTCCATTTCTGTGAGTACCTTGCGGCGCTCGGCCAGAATATTTTCAATCAGAATCCGTGCACCCTTGATATCCGGCTGCGCCAGTTCGGACAGTGACGAGGGAACCTGATGCAGCAGTTGCTGGTTCTGGTGGAACGACGCGATATTGTTGAAGGCGTCGACCGCGGCTTCCGGTGTGCGGAAGGTCGGTATCTGCGCATTGTTGAGTACGGTGCGTCCGGCCGCTACCTGTTCATCGCCCATCCAGCAGGTAATGAGCGGTTTGCCGGCTTTGGGCTGCAGATCAGCCAGTACCTGCGAGATGGCGAGAATATCGACGTGCGGTTTGGGCGACAGCAGTACCAGTATGCCGTCGATGTCGCGACTGGACAGACAGGCGTTGACGGCAGCGCGATAATGCGCGGCATCGGCACTTTCATCCAGATCAATCACGTCGGCCACGGTGGCCTCTTTGCACAGCTGTGATTTCAGTTCGGCACCGGCTTGGGCAGACAGTTTGCCCACTTTGAGTTTGAGTTCAGCCACCCAGTCCGCGGCCATTACGGCCGGGCCGCCACCATTGGAAATGATGGCCAGCCGTTCGCCGACCGGCAGGTAGCGTGCCGACAGACATTTCACGGCAGAGAACAGCTGAACAAACGTGCGCACCCGGACTGCACCGGCGCGTTTGAGCGCGGCGTCAAATACATCGTCACTGGCCACGAGTGCGCCGGTATGGGTCAGCGCAGCCTGCGAGCCGGCCTGCTGCCGTCCGGCTTTGAGTACGATGACCGGTTTGGCGCCGGCGGCAGCGCGCAGCGCACTCATGAAACGGCGCGCATTGCGTACCCCTTCCAGATAGACCACGATGCTGTGGGTGGCCGAGTCTTCGGCCAGAAAATCCAGTACCTGGGAAACATCCACTGCCGTGTGCGCGCCCAGTGACACCACGGCAGAAAAACCGACGCCATTGGAGCTGGCCCAGTCCAGAATCGATGTTGTGACGGCGCCGGATTGTGAAATCAGGGCAGTCGCACCTTTTTGCGCCAGACGACCCAGCGTGCTGGCATTGAGGTGCTGCTGCGGGCGCTGGAAACCCATGCAGTTCGGCCCCAGCAAAAACATGGAATAGCCCTGCGCAATGGCCTGCATTTTTTTGGACAGCGTCGCATCAACTCCCCGTGAAATGACCAGGGCCGATTTGCAGTGGATACTGCCGGCAACTTCCAGCGCTGCGACCAGCTGGTCATTGGGCAGCGCAATGATCGCCAGATCGACGCGCGACTTCACCAGATCGCCCAGTGTGCCGCTCATGCGGATATCCAGGTAAGTGAGAGGGCCGGTGAAGCCGCCGCTCTTGAAATGTTCGACCAGCAGTTGCGCCTCGCTGGTTGCCGGTTGCGAGTGGGCGTCGCAACCGGCAAAGATGACGATGGAATTGGGAGAAAAAAGCGGGCTGAGGTAGTGCTTGTCCATACGGATTCTTTCAGTTATCGAACGATGATCTAACAAAATTTCAGTCTGCGCCGATCAGTACCCTGACATGCGCAGCAGCGCTGCGTCCCAGAGCCGACATGACATAGCCGCCTTCCAGACAGGATACGATACGTCCTTTTGCATGGCGTTTTGCCAGCTGCACAATCTGTTGGGTTACCCACGCAAAATCGGCTTCGACCAGGGCCAGATTGCCCATGTCATCTTCACGGTGACCATCAAAGCCAGCCGAAATAAACAGCATTTCCGGTTTGAATTGTTCCAGCGCCGGCAACCAGCTGTGTTCTACTGCCGCGCGGAATTCCTTGCCGCCAACCCGGCTCGGCAGTCCGATGTTGACCATGTTGGACCCTTTGGGCACGGTGCCGGAAAACGGGTAGATGCCGGTTTCAAAAATTGAACACATCAGTACGCGCGGTTCATTGCATAAAATATCTTCACTGCCATTGCCGTGATGGACGTCAAAATCGATCAGGGCCACACGTTGCAAACCGTGTACTTCCAGAGCATGCATGATGCCAACGGCGACATTATTGAAAAAACAGAAGCCACCGGCAGCAGCACGCTCGGCATGGTGGCCCGGTGGGCGCACATTGCAAAAGGCCACGGCTGCCTTGCCGGTCATAACCAGATCGCAGCCCAGCACTGCCGCACCGGCCGAGCGCAGCGCAGCCTGATAGGTAAACGGGTTCATCAGCGTATCCGGATCGATATGTTCATAACCTTCCCTGGGAACCCGTTCTTCCAGACTATGTATGTACGACAGGGTATGGGCACGGGCGAGCTGTTCCACGCTGGCCAGCGGTGCTTCGTACGAATCCATGAAATTGAGCAATCCGGTCACCAGCAGTTGATCCCTGACTGCGCCGATGCGTTCCGGGCACTCGGGATGCTGGTTACCCATATCGTGTCTGAGACAGTCATCGTGAGAAATATAGGCGGCTAACATGAATATCCTTTGAGGGGGCGCTGGTGGAACCATTCTATAAGATCAATCACGGCTTGCATTGCACAATATCAAATCAGACCGTTACGCTGCATGGGTTACAGTGTTGTTAAATGAGTATGTGCAGGCTGCCCTTCCAGTAACTTCAATAAAAATGCCAACGCGACTTGTATAACAAACATCTGTAGTCTAGCCTGTAACTGGGTAAATCCACTATTTTTAGCGTGACCGGCGCGTAGTTGTTCCAACCAAACCACCATGACCGTAGATCTGTTTATTCAAAACGACGATTTGGCGACCCTGGAGACCAACCTGTCTCATCATGAGGGCGCCAGTCGCATTGCTGCGCTCGTCGAACTGGCCTGGTATCTGCGCCAGCGTGACTGCGCCAGATCGCTGCAGCTGGCCAATGAAGCAGTGCTGCTGCTCAACGCCGTGCCGGGTTCCGATGTCGAAGGGCTGCGTTGCCGGGCGCGGCTGACCTTGACGCGCGCATCGATCAAGACGCTGTTTGTTGAATTCAAACCGGCTGAACAGCTGGTGTACGATGCGCTCACCCAATTCAATCAGATCGGCGACGCCATTGGTATCGGCGACTGCAACTGGGTACTTTCGATGTTGTGGAGCGACAATGGCAATGTCGAGCAGATTGAAGCCACGCTGAATCTGGCGCTGGATAATTACAAAACAACCAACGACCGGCAGCGCATCGACAGCGTCAAGGCACGCATGTTGTCCCAGGAAGCATTCAGCGATGCCGTGCAGGCATCGAAACGGCTGGTGCAATGCTTTCCGGATCAGGGGCACTGGCCCGAACCCGTCACTACCTGGATTCTGAGCGCCAGGGCCAATATCGCCGCGCTCACTGACAATCCCGGTGCGGCCATCAAATTTGACCTTCAGGCGTTTTTTACGGCCAGCAATTGCGGACAGAACTCTCAGGCTCTGATTTGCGCCAACAACGCCTCGGAAGGTTTTGCGACACTGGGCGATCTGGACTCGGCGCTGGAATGGAGTGACCGCGGTCTGTCTCTGGCGCGCCAGTTCAACTGGCCTGCCAGCACCGGCATGTGTCTGATGCAGTCCGGTGACGTGCTGCGCATGCTCAACCGGTTTGATGAGGCGCGTGTGCTGTTGCAGGAAGCATTGGCAGTGATGAAAGTGCAGTCCGGTTCGCGCAGTTATCAAAATATGCTCAGCAGGTTGGGGCAGCTGGCACTGGATGTCGGCGATGATCAGGAAGCCCTGAACCGGTTCAATCAACTCGAACGCGGGCTGGACTCGGCGCGTTCATCCGACCTGCTCATCGATGCCTGGCGTGGTCAGGCCTCTGCACTGGCACAGCTGGGAAGGGCCGACCAGGCACTCGGCAAGGCAAAACAGGCCCTGGAACTGGCCACGGATAAGGGGCAGATAGACAAACAGATCAACATTCTGCGGGTTTTTGCTGAACTGTATCGTGATGTCGACTTGCCGGCCGCGCCCGACATGACCGAAGGCACGGCTGCGCTGTACTACCTGAAGAAGGCGCGCTCCATCGCCGGATCGATCAATGGTTACGTGATCCCGGCTGAACTGTTGTCACAGATCGCCATCGAATACGAAAAATGTGGTGATTTCAGGCTGGCCTATCAAAATGAACTGGCAGCGACCGCCGAGCGCAACAAAACGCGCATTGATGAAGCCCAGAAACGCGCGCTGTCCATGCAGATCCGCGGTGACATGGACAAGGCGCGTGCCCAGATCGAACAGCATGTCCGGCTGACGCAAACGCTGCAGGAAACCAATGAAACGCTGGAGACTCTCGGTCTGATCGGACGTGAAATCACCGCCAGTCTGGATGTGGCGGCCGTCTTTGAAGCACTGCACCGACATGTGGACCGGTTGCTGGATTCGGTATCGTTCATGATTTACCTGCTCGATGAACCGGCGCAGGAATTGAAAATGGCGTTTGGTATCGAGAATGGCAAGTCGCATGTTTTTGCCAGGTTCAGTCTGGATCATCCAACCTCGGTGGCGGCGCGGTGCGCGCGCGAACGACGTGAAATTGTGGTTGATCAGCGCCATCAGTCTGCGCCGATCCGTCTCATTCCGGGCACGGTGCCAGTCAAAAGCATGCTGTTTGCACCGCTCGAAGTCGGCAAACGTCTGTTGGGCGTGATGACGATACAGTCCCAGCAGGACAGTGCCTATGGTGAGCGCGAATGTTCGATTTTCAGAACCCTGTGTGCCTATGGCGCAATTGCGCTCGATAATGCCAAAGCCTATGCCGAGGTGGAAGCGGCGCGGCACCAGGCGTTTGAACACGAACAGGAATTGCGGATTGCCGCAATCGCGTTTGATTCGCAGGAAGGCATGCTCATTGCCGGTGCCGATTTCAATATTCTGCGGGTCAACCGGGCCTTCAGTAAAATCACCGGCTATGAGCGTGAAGAAGCCATCGGTGCGCATCCCATCATCTTCAGCTCGGACCGGCATGACAAGGATTTTTATAACCTCATCGACCTGACGCTGGCCAATGTGGGCAGCTGGCAGGGTGAGTTGTGGGTGCGTCACAAGGGCGGCAATACCTTTCCGCTCTGGATGTCGATCACCGCAGTACGTTCAAACGATAATGTGGTGACGCATTATGTGTTCTCTCTGGTCGATATCACCGAGCGCAAAATGGCCGAGGATGAAATCCGCAATCTGGCCTTTTATGATTCGCTCACAAAATTGCCGAACCGTCGGCTCATGACAGAACGACTGCGCCATGCACTCATTGCCAGTGAACGCAGCAAAATTTCCGGTGCCCTGATCTTTATCGATCTGGATAATTTTAAAACCATCAACGATACGCGCGGCCATGATGTCGGTGACCTGCTGCTGGCTGCGGTTGGTCAGCGTCTGGAATCGTGCCTGCGTCAGAGTGATACGGCCGCACGGCTGGGTGGCGATGAATTTGTGGTGCTGCTCGAAGGTCTGAATGTGGAATTGCTGGGCGCGGCCGAATCGGCCGAATTTGTCGCTCAAAAAATTCTGGCGTCGCTCAATCAGCCGTACACCCTGCAGGGAAAAATTCACCACAGTTCACCCAGTATCGGTGTGTGTCTGTTCAATGGTTGTGGCGAGAGTGCCGATGATCTGCTCAAGCAGGCGGATCTGGCGATGTACCAGGCCAAGGCGGCGGGTCGCAATACCATCCGCTTCTTCGATCTGAAAATGCAGGAAGCGGTCGACCGGCACGCCTCACTGGAGTCCGATCTGCGTCAGGCGCTCGAGGACGAACAGTTTGTGCTGCACTATCAGATTCAGGTTGACCGGAGCGGACAGGTCATCGGCGCCGAAGCCCTGATCCGCTGGCATCATCCGGAACGCGGCATGGTTTCACCGGCGGAATTCATTCCTCTGGCTGAAGAAACCGGACTGATCGTGACGCTGGGTGAATGGATACTGAATCAGGCCTGCGCGCAACTCACGCGCTGGGCCAGTGACCCGGCAACCAGACATCTGACTCTGGCAGTCAACATCAGCGCACGCCAGTTTCATGACAAGAATTTCGTGATCACCGTCATGCAGGCGTTGCACCGGCAGCGTACCGACCCAGGCAAACTGAAGCTGGAACTGACCGAATCGATGCTGCTGGATGATGTGGAAAAAGTGATCGAAAAAATGAAAACGCTGATGAATCAGGGCGTACATTTTTCGCTGGATGATTTTGGTACCGGTTATTCTTCGCTGTCGTATCTGAAACGGCTGCCGCTGGAGCAGCTGAAAATTGATCAATCCTTTGTGCGTGATATTTTCCTCGATGCCAACGATCGCGCCATTGTGCATGCGATTGTCACGCTGGGAAAAAATCTGGGGTTGTCAGTGATTGCTGAAGGGGTAGAAACGGAGCAGCAGCGGCAGTTTCTGGAATCGATCGGGTGCAATGCGTTTCAGGGGTATTTGTTTGGCAGGCCGGTGGCGGCTGACAAGATGCGGATTGAGCAGGTTTTGTTTGACAGGGTGGTGTCTGGTTGATGGTTGGTTGGCTTTTAATTGTCGCTTAATGTTTTTTAGATTGCTGGTCGGGGGTGGCCCGACGGCCAGTCACTTTTTTTGCTTCGCCAAAAAAAGTAACCAAAAAAAGGCGACCCCAGGTTCAGCCGAAACCCCGGGACTTTTGGGCTAAAAATGGGAAAGAAAAAAACTCGCCTTCGGCTCAGACAGTTTTTCTTTCTGATCCATTTTTAGCCCAAAAGTCCCGGCGGCTGCACATGGGGGGCAGGTCAAAAGCAACTTCAAAAACAACCCCAACTTCAAAACCGACAGGGTTAGCCGTGGCGTAACTGCTTTTGACGTTGGGGTTGTTTTTGAAGTTGCTTTTGAAGTTGTTTTTGACGTTGGGGTTGCTTTTGAATTCCCCTTTTTTTTCTGCCGGAAGATTTGCTTAAAAATGGATCAGAAAGAAAAACTGTCTGAGCCGAAGGCGAGTTTTTTTCTTTCCCATTTTTAGCCCAAAAGTCCCGGGGTTTCGGCTGAACCTGGGGTCGCCTTTTTTTGGTTACTTTTTTTGGCGAAGCAAAAAAAGTGACTGGCCGTCGGGCCACCCCCGACCAGCAATCTCAAAAGCATTAAGCGACAATTAAAAATTCAGCCCAACGTGCGCCCACGTTAAATTGTAACCGGCGCCTCACAAGGCACAATCAACGTAATAACAGTCCCACTACCCACCTGTGAATCCAGCGTAATAGCCCCCCCCAGCAGCGTGGTAGCAATCCGATGGCAGATATTCAAACCGATACCGGAACCGCCCTGTCCCATTTTGGTAGTGAAGAACGGATCAAATACCCGGCTCAGATTGGCTGGTTCCACGCCAACACCATCGTCCGTAATGGTCAGGACCACCTGTTTTTGTTTCTGCAATCCTGCTTCGCGGATCAAATCCTCAACGTGACCTTCGATCCTGATCTGCCCGGTGTCACGTCCGGTGAACGCATGCCGGATGCAGTTGGTCAGGATATTGTTGATGATCTGTTCCAGCAGGCGCGGGAAGTTATCCATCTGGATTTTTTCGGGGATGTCGATCGTGATTTTCCATGGCACGTTATTGAGTCCCAGCCTGAAGGCAGAGACGGCATTGCCGACTAACGTATGCAGTTCAAATTTGCTGCGGTTTTCCGAGATCTGATCGGCGGACATCTGTTTGAAATTACCGACCAGATTGAGCGCACGTTCAACGCTGCGATTGGCAATTTCCATCAAATCGCTGCTGTCGTGGATATATTCCACCATCTGTTCGCGCGTCAGGTTGCCTGTTTCAAACGCCGTGCTGACATCCTGTATGCGTTTGCTCATGGTGGACGTGGCCATTTTCAGGTTGCCCAGCGGTGTGTTCAGTTCATGGGAGACACCGGCCACGATCGGTCCGAGAGCGGACAGCTTTTCGGTCTGCAGCAGATTGGCGCGCATGGTGCGCAATTCAATCAGGGCTTCTTCGAGCAACTCTTCACGTTCATGCAGGTGCTGGTAATGGCGCACCCGGTTCAAAAGAATGTTGTCGTCGATCGGCTTGGTCAGATAATCGACCGCACCGATGGCATAGCCGCGGCTGACAAATTCATCCGATTTGAATACCGCGGTCAGAAATACGATAGGAATATCGCGGGTGCGGTCCGTCATCTTGAGAATTTCTGCCGTTTCGTAGCCATTCATCTGCGGCATCTGCACGTCGAGCAGGACCAGATGAAAATTGCGCTCAGTCGTCAGACGCAAGGCATCTTCGCCTGAGGTCGCTTCCACGATGTCGACATTGGACAGATTGCCGATAATTGATCGGACCGTAAACAGATTGTTGACATTGTCATCGACCGACAGGATTAAAAACTTTCTGGTCATATCTGCTTTCCCGTTTCAATATTTGGCCGTTGACTAATCTGGCCCTGTAGGCTGGGATGCAATCCCAGCATCAACCGCTGATTTGCCGGGATTTCATCCCAGCCTACGCAATAGTTACTACTTTGCACTATTTTAATCACAGACGTCTAGTGTTTTTTTGAACACCACAATGCCACCATATTGCTAAGAACATCATAGTCCACCGGTTTGGACAGATAATCGTCAGCACCCGTGTCAAGTATATTTTTGCGGTCTTCCGGCATGGCTTTGGCGCTCAGCGCAATAATGGGGAGCGCAGCGAGTTTCGGATTGGCGCGTACAGCGGCAATGGTCTGGTAGCCATCCATTTCCGGCATCATGATGTCGGTGATGATGAGGTCGACCGGTTCGAATTCCAGCAGTTCCATCGCACGCCGGCCGTTGCTGGCATTGATCACGCGCGCGCCTTCCTGCTCCAGAGCCGCGGTCAGCACAAACAGATTGCGGATGTCATCGTCGATCACCAGCACCCTTTTTGAGGTCAGGCGCCTGTCTTTCGGCGTGGCCTCGCTGGTCAGCGTGTGGTCCTGATGAATCTTGCGCAGCAGTCGTTCCGTATTTTCCAGCAGGCGCTGTTCCGAACTTCCCGCCGTGGCAATAATGCTGTCGGTATAACCGCGCAGCATGGCTTCTTCGTCGTCATTCAGATTGTCCGCGCCGTAAAACAGTAACGATGTGCCGGCGTTGACGCCGCGTGAGAGTCTGGCGATGGCCAGGGCATCGGCTACGGTCAGGCCGGTCATGTTGACAATGACTGCACCCCACGGTTGCTGTTCCAGAACCGAGAGCAGGGCCGGACCGTTGACGGCATGCTGAACGGGCCGGTGTTCACCTGAAAAACGTTCCTGTATCAGAGCAAGCAGGTCACTGTTGATTTCCTCCGGGATCGATACGATCAGAATACCGGCCTGCGACTGACTGCCAAAGGTGGACAGCAGCAGGGCCTCGGCCTCGGCAATCTGGTCCTGATCGGCCGGTTTCTGAATGTAGCCGACAATGCTGTGTCCGACTTTCATCTGATCGCGGTCACGGGCTGAAATGACGTAGACCGGAATCATGGCCAGATCCGGCGAGGATTTGATTTCGTGCAGCAGGTCGGCGCCATCCATGTCGGGCAGACCCAGATCCAGCAAAATGCCTTCCGGCTTATGCTGCCTGGCCAGAATCAGACTGTCTTTGGCGCTGTGCGCAACAACGGTTTTGTAATGCAGCTTGCGATTGATGTCGACCACCGCCCGGCAAAATTCCACGTCATCATCAATGAGCAGGATGATTTTGTCGCCGCTGATGATGCGGTTTCTGTCATCCATTACCGGTGGGGCTGTCAGACTGGCAGTGACCGGCAATTTCTTTGGGGGGGTGATGGCCGGTTTCGGGTTGGCCTCTGCGATCTCGGTCGCCACGGGAGGATGGTCGGGCAGACAGACCGAAAATTCACTGCCCTGACCCACAGTGCTGCGGATATGAATGGTGCCGCCCAATAATTCGGCAAAGCGCAAACTGATGGTCAGCCCCAGACCAGTGCCGCCGTACTCGCGCGAGATGGGACCGTCAACCTGGCGAAACGCTTCAAAAATGGTGCCCAGTTTTTCTTCAGGGATGCCGATGCCGGTGTCTCTGACCGTGATCCAGACCGGATATTGTTCATCTGCCTTCTTTTCGATGGACAGGGTGACCGAGCCGCTTTTTGTGAATTTGAAGGCATTCGAGAGCAGATTGCGTAAAATCTGGCCGAGTTTGTCCGGGTCGCTGATGATCATGCCCTGTACCTGATCATCGGTTCTGAATTCCAGTCCATTGTTTTGCGCAACCGAGGAAAACAGATCCTGCAGGTTACCGATCAATCCTTTGGTTGGTATTTTTTCAAAATTCAGATCCATGCGGCCGGCATCGACTTTGGATAAATCCAGTACGTCGTTAATCAGGTGCAGCAGATCATTGCCGGAGCGGTGGATGACTTCGGCCTTTTTGATGTCAGCTTCCACCAGACGCTGGTCCCGATTGTCCGCCATCATCTTCGACAGCAGAATAATCGCGTTCAGCGGCGTTCTCAATTCATGCGACATATTGGCCAGAAATTCCGACTTGTAATGATTGGACTGTTCAAGCTGGCTGGCCTTTTCATCGATCCTGGCCTGCGACTGGCGCAATTCATCATTGTTAATTTCCAGCAGTTTTTGCTGTTCGGCCATCTGCGCGTTGGCCTGGCGCAGTTCTTCAGACTGCTGCTGCAAAATCTGCTGCTGTTCTTCCATTTGCTGATTGGATTGTTGCAGCTCTTCGGACTGCTGCTGCAGTTGCTGCTGCTGTTCTTCCATGAGCGAATTAATGTTCTGCAACTGCTCATTCTGTTTGCGCGTGTCGCGTTCGGCCTGCTCGGAAATGGCGAGCAGATTATCGATTTTTCCACGCTGCTCGGCAATGTACAGGAACGAGGCAATGACTTCAGTGGCATTGAGCAGCATGTCCTGCCTGGATTCGGAAAGCCGCTCCAGCGAACTGATTTCAATGACGCCCATGAGGTGATTTTCGTGCAGCAATGGATAGGTATAGCTGAACTGCGCAACCGACGTGGTAGTGCCGGTGACGATCTGTTGCGCATTATCGCTCACGCCACTTAACAGTATCGGCTTTTTGTCATGAGCAACCTGGCCGATTGCACCTTCACCGATTCTGAAGGAAGTGACTGAGCGCGCACTGTCGGAGTGCATGAAACTGCCGATCAGATCGAGTTTGCTGTTATCGGGATTGAGCGCAAAAATGACGCCGCGTGCAGCGCCGATGTAATGGCTGAGCGTGGAAATGGCGATGTCGGCAACCTGGTGCTGCGTATAATCTCCGGTCAGGGCATTGGTGAGCTGGTTGTGACCCTCATTCAACCAGTTGCGGTTTTCATCAACGATTCTGGAGGTTCTCAGGGAAATCATCATGTTGTTGATGGCTTTGCCGAGTTTGTCATGCGCGGACAGGGTTTCAACTTCCTTGTCGAGGTTGCCGGCAGCAACCGCATCGGCATGCCTGGAAATGCGGTTGAGTGCGCTGAGCAAGGTTTTGATGCCGGCCATCATGCTCGTTCTGTCCGCGCTGTCGACGTCGATCTCACTGCTCAGGTCGCCCAGCGCCATGCGTCGTGCGATCTGCGCTGCCAGTACCGGTTCGCCACCCAGGGAGCGCATGACATAGCGGATGATCAGCAGGCCTGAAGCGCCGACCAGCAGGATGGTCAGTGCGGCAATCAGGTAGGACAGTTTTACGGCATTGTTTTTCAGGGTGGCGGCTTCGGCGGTCAGTTTTTTAACCAGCAGCACGTTGTAGTCAAAACTTTCGCTGATAGCGTCACTGACCTGTTCGCCCAGCTCGAACTGCTCTTCGAGCATGGCATTGGCCCTGGTTTTTCCGGCTTCTCCCTTGCCGGCCATTTCAATGACGGCATCGATTTTGGTGTTGTATTCATTCCATAGTCTGGATATATTTTTGGTATTGGCTTCATCCCGGGCGTCATACACACACGCGATTTCCTGACAGCCATCCGGCGACAGATACAGCCAGATCGTATTGGACATGCCGCTGCGGTAGGATTGCAGAATATCTTCGATTTTGCGGCTTTTGCCGGCGTCCCGGTTCAGGGCATAGGAGCGCAATTCAATCCGGGTGTGCAGGAAATTGCTGCGCATGTTGTCAACGAGTTTCATGCTCTCGACGACATTCATATAAATGAAGTTGGTTGACGCGTAGACTTTATCGATTTCGGCGTTGCCAAATACGGTCAGACCGGTCAGACCCAAAATGGCGATGAAGAGTAACAGATACAGTCTTTTTGCGAAGGACATGAGCTGATCTTTCTGTTTAAATAACAGCAGTGCAGATGTTTTCAGAATTGGAAGCCGGTAACTAACCGGCATTATAGGTTGGGAATTAAATCATGGCGCGATCAATAATTTTCCTGACCTGCGCCGAACGGGGCAGGGCGCCATACTGGTGCGCACCGGTACTGGCCAGCCGTGAGGCGCAGAAGGCGTCGGAAACAAAATCCGGTGCGTGCTGCAGCAGCAGCGCAGCCTGGATGCCGGTTGCCATGCGGTCAACCAGATCGCGGGCCCGGAATTCCAGGTCGTTGCCCTGGTCCAGATCGGTCTGCAACTGCTGCACGTGCCGGTCCAGATCAGCGTTCATGCCACGCGCCTTGCCGACTTCCTCAAAATAAGCGCTCAGCACTTCCGGTGTTTTATGCAGGGCGCGCAGCACGTCCAGACACTGGACATTGCCACTGCCTTCCCAGATCGCATTCACCGGCGCTTCCCGGTACAGACGCGGCATCGGTGAATCTTCCATTACGCCGCTGCCACCGATGCATTCCATGGCTTCAAAGGCATGACCGGGTGACCGTTTGCAGATCCAGTATTTACCCACTGCCGTGATCAGGCGTGCCAGCAGGTCTTCATGTGGAACCTGACGGTTATCCATGGAACGGGCAATGCGCATGGTCAGTACGGTGGCTGCTTCCGATTCCAGCACCAGGTCGGCCAGTACGTTTTGCATCAGCGGCTGGTCGACCAGCAGTTTGCCGAAGGCACCGCGCTGTTTGCAGTGATGCAGGGCCTGGGAAACCGCCGCGCGCATGGCGCCTGAGGATCCGATCATGCAGTCGAAGCGCGTCATGGCCACCATTTCGATGATGGTCGGTACGCCGCGACCTTCCTGTCCGATCATCCAGGCCAGTGCGCCGCGCAGTTCGGTTTCGCACGAGGCATTCGAGACATTGCCCATTTTTCGTTTCAGACGCTGGATCTGAATCGGATTTTTGCTGCCGTCCGGTCGCCAGCGCGGCAGCAAAAAGCACGACAGACCTTTGCTGCTCTGGGCCAGTACCAGAAACGCATCGCACATCGGCGCCGAAACAAAATATTTGTGTCCGACCAGTTCGTAAGCCTGTCCGGGACCTTCGGCCCCCACCGCAATGGCGCGCGTGGTATTGGCACGTACGTCCGAGCCACCCTGTTTTTCAGTCATCGCCATGCCGACAGTCAGACCGGTTTTCTGTTCTGCCGGCAGATTGCGCGCATCATAGCTGCGTGCCGTGATTTTCGGCACCCACTGCGCAGCAATGTCCGGCTGCAGCATCAGGCTCGGTACCGCTGCGGAAGTCATCGTGATTGGACAGCCATGGCCGGCTTCCACCTGGGACTGCAAAAAGAATTTGGCAGCACGCGCCACGTGTGCGCCGGGCTTGCTGTCGGTCCAGTGCGAACTGTGTATGCCTTCTTCAATGGCGGTCTGCATTAACGTGTGATAGGCCGGATGAAAATTGATCTGATCAACACGTCTGCCAAAGCGGTCGTGGGTATCGAGTTCGGGCTGATGTTTGTTGGCCAAAGCCCCCAGTTCCAGATAGGCAGCGCTGCCGGTCAGTGCGCCGAACCGGGATACATCTTCCACGGCCCAGGCTGCACCTTCGCGGCTGAGGGCTTCTTTCAGTGCCGCATCACTGTCAAACATATTGTAGTCAGACAGTTCGGTCGGCTGGTTCACTACTTCATGGGTTACTGCACCGTAGCGGTCACTGAGATCAGTCATGGCGTTTATCCGAACACTTTGATCAGCACATTGAGGATGGCATTCGGGCCCTTGCTGTACGGTGGCAGCAGCATGAGTTTGATCGCTGAGAAGAACCCCTGATAAAAGACCGGGCGCATTTTCGAGAAAGTGGTAAACCCTTCCAGTCCATGGTAGTGACCCATGCCGGACGCGCCCACGCCGCCAAACGGAATGTCATGCTGCGCCACGTGCAGCAGCGCGGTATTGACTGAAACGCCGCCTGACATGATGCGTGACAGGTAAAAGTCCTGCACCTTTTTATCATTGGAGAACGGATACAGTGCCAGCGGACGATCATGCGCATTGATGTAATCCACGACTTCGCGTGCATCCTTGTAGGTTTTGACCGGTAACAGCGGACCGAAGATTTCGCGCTGCATGATGATCATGTCTTCAGTGACGTTGAATACCAGGGTGAGCGGGAATTTGCGCAACTTGGAATCCGGTACGGCCGTGCCGAACAGGTTGACAATTTTCGCGCCCTTGGCGATCGCATCTTCGAGCGTGTTTTGCAGACGCTGGTAGGATTTCTGATCGATGATCGAGGTGTAGTCTTCGTGATTGATGTCCGGATAACGCTTGCTGATGACTTTTTGCGCCTCGCGCGCGAATTCCTTTTCGCTGCCCTCAGGAATGAATACGTAATCGACGTTGGTGCAGATCTGTCCGGCATTGAACGCCTTGACCCACAGGATGCGGTCGACGGCTGTAGCCAGCGGAAAATCGGGCGCCACGACGGCCGGCGATTTGCCGCCCAGTTCCAGCGTGACCGGAGTCAGATTCTTGGCGGCATTGGCCATCACTGCCCGGCCGGTCTGACCGGACCCGGTAAAGAACAGATGATCAAACGGCAGCGATGAAAAGGCCGGACCGCGTCCGCCGCCATCTTCGAAAAACTGCAGTTTGTCGGCATCAAAATACTGCGGCGTGATCTTGATTAACAGCCGGGCCAGATTATTCGAGTTTTCCGACATTTTCAGCATGGCGCGATTGCCGGCGGCGAAAATGGCAGCCAGCGGGCAGAACGACAGATTCAGAGGGAAGTTCCACGGCACGATCACGCCGACCACACCAAGCGGCTGCGGGATCACGGCTACGCGCGAAGTCGGGTACAGCATCATGTCGATCTTGCGGCGTTGCGGGCGCATCCATTTTTTCAGATGCTTCATGTTGTCCTTGATATCCTGCAGCACCACGAAGAATTCGGCGAACAGGGTTTCAAAGGTGGAGCGGTTGCCGTAGTCGGCGTTGATGGCAGCGACCAACGCGTCACGGTTGTCGTTGATCATCTGGGCCAGTTTGTCCAGGTCTCTGCGCCGGCTGGCGTAATCCGGTACAGGATCTTTCAGATAGGCTTCGCGCTGACGCTGGAAACACGCGGAAAACTCCATCGGCATGTCGATATTCAGATTGGTGGGTGCATTCATGGTGTCGTCTCTTTTCGTTGTGTTTTTTTAAAATATAAAATTTTCATAAACTCAGCCACTGATACCAATACGCCTGCGCATTGGCATGGTAAGCCTTCATTTCATCAGTGAGCGCCTGCCGTACCGAGACCGGAACAATTTCTGCCGGCAGCAACGGGTCGCGCACCAGTCGCTTGATGACGGCGCGCCCCAGCAATAATGATTCGCGCACCATCGTGTCCAGATCGCTCTTTTTGAACTTGCTGCTGCTGTTTCTGAGGGCTTTCTGGATTTGCCCATACTCGTTGCCGAGCGATTTGACTTCCCAAAGCGATAACGCCTGATTCTGACGCGCCAAATCCAGGTTGTCCAGTCTGAACACCAAGCTCTGCAGTGACAGGCCAAGTTCCTTCAGACGGTTGCGCATTTCATCCACGCCGCCGGTCAGATTGTTGGGTCTGACATGCAGGCCGGTTTGCAGCTGGCGAAAACCGCACAGCGACAAGGCCAGATTATGGTGGCGCCAGGCGGTTTTGTCAGAACGCAGCACGGCCGCATCCTGTACGCCCAGCCAGGTCCCGTCCCAGGCGACGGTGCGGACCGTTTCATGCTGCCAGTCATCGATCAGCCGCGACAGGGCGGTTTCACTGGAATTCATGGCGTAAAAGCCGCGCGCACTGCTGGTAATCTTGCCCTGTTCGAGCAGGCGGTTCAGGCCTACCCGGATTGCCGATTCGCGTACCCCGATGAGCGCACCGGCGCGACAGATGTTGCGTACCGACAGTGCAGTGCCGGTGCTGACCAGCATATCCTGGATCAGTTCCGGCGCGGTCGGGATATCGACCTGGATGTTACCGATTGTTTTCATGTAAATATCACAAAATGCCGAAAAGAAATATTACCAATAATAACCGGAAACAGAATGTCCTGTAATCAAAAAACTGACCTGGTGCACAGGCAAACCACATTTTCTGATCAGATGAACATTACGCATGATGGTCAGGTTTGTGTAATAAGTAAATATTACTTATGATAGCCAGAATTGGGATTATTTGTAATTAAATGGTCATTAGGCGGGAGGTAAGCGGTTTGGATTTCTGTTCTGTAAGTACCGAGGGTGCCATTTGCACAATCACGTTGAACCGCCCCGACAAACGCAATGCAGTGCATGGTCCGATGGCCCTTGAGCTGCGCATCGCGCTGCGCTATTTTGAAGTGCACGATGAACTTCGGGTTGCGGTACTGACCGGTGCCGGAGCGCATTTTTGTGCCGGCGCTGATCTGGCTGCCATGGCCGATCCGGCGCTGCGCAATGAACTGGACCCCACAGGTGGCGGCGACGGGCCCATGGGGCCGACCCGCATGGCCTGTTCGAAACCGGTGATTGCTGCCCTGGAAGGGTATGCCGTGGCCGGCGGACTGGAACTGGCGCTGCTGGCTGATCTGCGCGTGGCAGCAAAATCGGCCGTACTGGGCGTGTTTTGCCGGCGCTGGGGCGTGCCGCTCATCGATGGCGGTACGGTACGGTTGCCGCGTCTGATCGGGATGGGTCGCGCACTCGATTTAATTCTCACAGGTCGACCGGTAAATGCCCAGGAAGCGCTGGAAATGGGACTGGTCAACCGCGTCACCGAAGAGGGTCAGGCACTCACGGTGGCACTGGAACTGGCACGCCAGATTGCCGTTTTTCCGCAGCAGTGTCTGATAACCGACCGAAATTCAGTGTATGCGCAGGCGGATCTGACGCTGTCAGAAGCGCTGCGTAACGAAGGAAAATTGGGTGTGGCAGCTGTCATGCAGGAGGGACTGACGGGTGCTGCACAATTTGCTGCCGGAGCAGGGCGGCACGGCGAATTTACGTAGGCTGGGATGCATCCCAGCCTGCAAACGAAATGACTTTTATTTTTCCTGTAACTTTAACTCGAAGAGACCACCATGACCTATACCTCCCCCTGGATGAACCCTGAACTGGAAGGCTTTCGTGATTCCGTACGCCGTTTTGTTGCCGCTGAAATCATGCCACATCAGGAAAAATGGAAAAAGCAGCAGCACGTCGATCGCGAGATCTGGAGCAAGGCCGGCGAGATGGGTATTTTGCTGGCCGATATTCCGGATCAGTATGGCGGCTCTGGTGGCAATTTTGCCTACGAGTGTATCGTGTTTGAAGAACTGGCCAGCGCCGGCGACTCCTGTTTCGGGCTGCATGTGCATGCAATCGTGGCGCACTATCTGCTCAATCAGGGCACTGAAGAACAAAAGCAGAAATATCTGCCGTTGATGGCGACCGGCGAAATGATTGCCGCCATCGCCATGACCGAACCCGGTGCCGGTTCCGACCTGCAGGGTATTCGCACCACTGCGGTGCTGGACGGTGACGAGTATGTGATCAACGGTTCCAAAACCTTTATTTCCAACGGTTATATGGCCGACCTGATTCTGGTGGTGGCAAAAACCGACCCCAGCAAAGGGGCCAAGGGTACCTCGCTCATGCTGGTCGAAACCAGAGATCTGCCCGGCTTCAAGGTCGGCCGGATTCTGGAAAAAATCGGTCAGAAAGGTCAGGATACGTGCGAACTGTTTTTTGACAATGTGCGCATTCCGGCTGACCGGGTGCTGGGCGGCATAGCCGGTGCCGGTTTCATTCATCTCATGACCGAATTGCCGTATGAACGCGCCATCGTTGCCGTGTCAGGCGTAGCCATTATTGAAAAAGCGCTGGCCCTGACGGTGGAGCATACCCGCGAACGCAAGGTGTTCGGCAAGCCGCTGATCGATTTGCAGAATACCCGTTTTGTGCTGGCCGAAGTCAAGACCGAAGCCACCGTGGCGCGCATCTATATCGATCATGTGATCGGACAGCTGATTGCCGGCGACCTGGATGCAGTGGGCGCGTCGATGGCCAAGTACTGGGTGACCGATCTGCAGTGCAGCGTGATCGACCGCTGCCTGCAACTGTTCGGCGGTTATGGTTACATGCTCGAATATCCGATCGCGCAGATGTATGCCGATGCACGCGTGCAGCGCATATATGGCGGTGCCAATGAAATCATGAAGGAAATTATTGCCAGGGCGTTGTAAGAGCGAATTCACCTCAGGAAAAATCATGGGCGTACTTGATGGAATCCGTATCATTGAATTTGCCGGCATCGGACCGGCTCCGTTTTGCGGCATGCTGCTGGCCGACATGGGTGCGGACGTGATGTTGATTGAGCGCAGCGGCAACAAGGACATGATGACGATGGGCAGCAAGGCCATCGTCAATCGTGGCAAGCGGTCTTTGGAACTGAATCTGAAAGATCCGCACGCCATTGACGCCGTGCTGCGCCTGATCGCGACTGCCGATGGCCTGATCGAAGGAATGCGACCCGGCGTCATGGAGCGGCTCGGTCTTGGTCCAAAGGTCTGTCTGGCGCAGAATCCGGCACTGGTGTTCGGACGCATGACCGGTTGGGGCCAGGAGGGACCGCTGGCCAAAGCGGCCGGCCATGACATCAATTACATCGCACTGTCCGGTGCCTTGTGGTTTTCCGGACTGGCCGGCACCGTGCCGACCGCAGCGCCGACGCTGGTGGGCGATCTGGGCGGCGGCGCGCTGTATCTGGCACTGGGTATGCTGGGCGCCATCCTGCATGCAAAACGCACCGGTTCCGGTCAGGTGGTGGACGCGGCGATCGTCGATGGCAGTGCCAATCTGATGAACCTGATGCTGTCGGCGCATGCCGCCGGCATGCAGCCGTTTGCCCGCGGCACCGGTATTCTGGACGGTCCGCACTGGTATGGCAGTTATGTCTGTGCGGACGATGTCTGCATCAGCATCGGCGCACTGGAACCGCAGTTCAATGCCTTGCTGTTTCAAAAACTGGGATTGAGTGACGATCCCGATTTCAGCAGCCCCTATGATGCCAAACAGTGGGGCCGGTTAAGGAAGCGCCTGACCGCGCTGTTTGCGCAGCAGCCCAGCACGCACTGGATTGCACTGCTGGAAGGCAGTGATGCCTGCTTTGCGCCGGTACTCAATCCGGAGCAGGCGATGAGTCATCCGCATATGGCCGCGCGCCAGATTTACAGCCGCCAAAGCGGCGTATTGCAGGCCGCACCGGCACCGCGTTTTTCACTGACTCCATCAGCCGGCGGCACTATTCCGGCGAGTGGCGCACACGGCCGGGAGATTTTGCGGTCTGCCGGTCTCGATGAAGCCGAGATCACACACCTGACTACTCCTACTGTGTCATGAACGGCGACCCCGAAGATACTGGGATGCGTCGTAGGCTGGGATGCGTCGTAGGCTGGGATGCTTCGTAGGCTGGGATGCAATCCCAGCATCAACGGTTGAAATGCTGGGATTGCATCCCAGCCTACGAAGCATCCCGGCCTACGTTCGTCATGGTAACGACGGAATAGAAATTGAATTTTTAGATTCATGACACAGTAGGACTACCAGTCACACCTGAACGGTTTATTGAAAATACCGGATTGCACAACCAGACGGGGTCGCCTAGACTGATTTCTGGACCGCGCGCAATGAGTACAATATTGTCAATAAACGGAGGTGCTGT
>Ga0316222_1000569_pt1 | contig 55727 bp, 58 predicted proteins | sample TBH18011metaG_FD_206008 | JGI IMG/M metagenome (GOLD analysis project Ga0316222, IMG submission 206008) | Freshwater microbial communities from Trout Bog Lake, Wisconsin, USA - TBH18011 | ecosystem: Environmental > Aquatic > Freshwater > Lake > Hypolimnion/Profundal zone | place: USA: Wisconsin... | reverse complement strand
CTGACAGCACTGCTGCCATTCTCGCCCGTCATTCTGATTCGCGAATCGTCGTGCTGCGCGCGGAGCGGAATCTTGGGCCGGTTGGGGCGCGCAATTTGGGGTTTGCCATCGCCAGGGGGGATTTCCTCGCGGTGCACGACGCCGATGACATCTCCCATCCCACGCGCTTTGCCGCGCAAATGGCCTATCTGAATTCCCATCCAAGCTGTGTGATGGTGTCGAGCAACATTCGCCAATTGCACCCTTGCGGCACGCTGATCACGCCCCGCTACCAAGGAGCCGCCAGCCCGCAGACGCTGCGATGGATGCTGCATTTGGGAAATCCGGTGGCGTTTTCCAGCACGATGATGCGCATGGATGCCTTGAAACGCCTGCCGGAATTCCTGCGGCAGGCGCGCTGCTATGCCGAGGATATGGACCTCTACGTCCGCCTCTGTGCGCTGGGTGATTTCGCACGGTTGAACGCTCCATTACTGACCTACCGCGTGCATGCCTTCGGGATATCCGCCCGAGAGACGGCGTCGATGGTCCACCAGACCCATGCAATCCTGCAGGATCTCTGGCGCGCCACGCCGTATCTGGCCATGGCGGCAGACGGCACCGATCAGCGGGCCATGCAAGATGTCGCTGCGACCATTTTGTCCGACCGCATGTGTCAGCCCAACATCGCCCAGCTGCGTCAGCTCCGCCTTGTGCTTGAAGCTCTGGAAACGGCTTTTTTACGGCAGCATCCCGAATGTACTCCACTGGACGTGGCAGCCATCAAATCCTACACCCGCAGTCTTTGGGGAGACGTGATGTTCCGCTCCCTGCTGGCAGGACATGTTCTGTGGCCTTGGCAACGCGCATTGACATGGGACGGCTTAAATCCTGCCATCGAACAGGGCAGCCGATTATCTACGTACCTGCGCTATGCACTCAAATCACGCATCAACACTCTTTTCAGAAAACGCCAACAAAACACAGTTTCTTTGTAGATTTATCAAAATGAAACTTTATCAATACACCGGAAGAGCGCAAAATTTTGGCGATGAGATAAATTCTTTTTTATTTCCAAAAATTTTGAATGTCGAATTTAAAGAAAATTCTTCAGCAATTTTTCTTGGTGCCGGATCAATATTATTTGATTATTTTCCAAGCGGCATTCAGAAAATTGTATTTGGCAGCGGGTATGGTGGCTACACCTCGGCGCCGGTGATTGACGACACTTGGCATATTCACTTCGTCCGAGGTCCGTTGACGGCGCAAATTCTCGGCCTAGACCCCGCTGTGGGAATCGGTGACAGCGCGGCTCTGCTGGCAAATCTGGGGTATGTGCGCCAGGTCGTCCCTGGTCGAATTGGCTTCATGCCGCATGTAGACAGCGCCTGCGACGGCGCATGGCCAGAGGTCGCTGCACAGGCCGGGCTGTACTACATTGACCCGCGCTGGCCCGTGCCGGAGGTGATCGCGGCGATGTTGTCGGTGGAGACCTTGGTCAGCGAAGCCATGCATGGCGCCATCGTGGCTGACGCGCTGCGTATCCCGTGGGTGGCCATGCTGCCCAATGATCCGCGTCACCGCCCCAAATGGGATGATTGGGCGGCCAGCCTGGGCATCACACTCAAACACCAGCCGCTTGCACCATCGAGCCTGCTGGAGGCTCTGTTGAACGCCAGCCACGGGCGGCGCGGCGTGCAGCGATATCTGCGGTGGTATATGCGCAACGTCACCAAGCTGGGAGCGCGACTGTTCCGGCCGGCTGCGGTGTCGGCCCTGCGCCGCGCGATGTCCGCCGAGCCGCAGCTCAGCACCGATGCCGCACATGCCAAAGCGCTGTCGGCGATGAATGCGGCGCTGGACAAGCTGCGCCGTGATCCACACATGTCCTCTTGATGCGCCGCCATCGCCCAGACCAAAATGCGAGTTTCCCGATCTGATGCCGAATGAACGCCCCCCTCTCCCAGCAGATTCCAACCATCGGCGCGTCGCGCTTGTCCTGCAGGGCGGTGGCGCGTTGGGCAGTTATCAAGCGGGTGTCTATCAAGCGCTGCATGAGGCCGGGTATCGACCGGATTGGGTGGCGGGCATCTCCATTGGTGCCATCAATGCCGCCATCATCGCGGGCAATGCGCCGGAGAATCGGGTCGCACGGCTGAAATCCTTCTGGGAGGAAGTAACATCGCCCACCGCGCTATGGCCCAAGCCCGTCGGGCAGACGACGTTTGAGCGCAGTGCTGGTGCATTTGGCGCGATGCTGTTTGGCCAGCCCGGCTTCTATGCCCCCCACTCGCCACTCTCCTGGCTCACGGCGCAACCGCCGAGCAGTTTCTACGATACCACCGCTTTGCAGAAATCATTGGAGCGGCTGGTGGATTTCGAACGCATCGACGCGGGCGAAACGCGGATCAGCGTGGGGGCGGTGAATGTGCGCACCGGCCAGTTCCGCAGCTTCGACAGTGCGGACCCGAAGACGAAAATTCGTGCCAAACACATCATGGCCAGCGGCGCGTTGCCGCCCGGCTTTCCGTCCGTCGAGATCGATGGCGACCCGTACTGGGATGGCGGTCTGGTCTCCAACACCCCGCTGATGCAGGTGTTGGAACATGAGCCGCGCCAGAACAGCTTGGTGTTTGAGGTCGATCTTTTCCAATCCTATGGCCGCCCGCCAACCTCGCTCGATGAGGCGGTGGAGCGGGAGAAAGACATCCGCTTTGCCAGCCGCACCCGTGCTGCCACCCGTGCGGCCGAGCACAATCACAATGTCCGCGCCCATGCGCAGGCGCTGTGGGACAAACTGCCCGCCGAATTGCGCAAGCTGCCCGAGGCACAGTTTCTCAATGACATGCGCTGCACCGCGCAGATGGACATCGCGCTGCTGATCTATCGCCCGTTCGAGCCGCAAGGCTCGGCGAAGGATTACGAATTCAGCCGTGGCACCATGCTCTCGCGCTGGGCACGCGGGCAGGAGGATGCGCAGATCACCCTCGACGCCGCCCCCTGGCGCGCACCCTTCCCAGCCGGGCGCGGCACGCGGGTGTCAGACGTGCTGCACGATCTTTACGTCGAAACGCTGGGCAAAGATGCGGCACGGCAGACGCCGCCCCCCTCGAAACCAGCCTGAACCTGCTGCATGATGCAGCGCACACAAGATGAGGAGTGAGGCAGATGGCACAGCTTCAGGATAAGATCGCCCTGGTCACGGGGGCTGCCGCTGGCATCGGCAAGGAAATCGCACTCACCTTCGGGCGTGAGGGTGCGAAGGTGGCAATCGCCGACCTCAACCTCGCCGCCGCTCAGGCGACGGTCGATGAACTCGCTGCTCTCGGCATTGAGGGCGTGGCGGTGGCGATGGATGTCGCCAATGAGCAGGCGGTGGAAGACGGTGTGGCCGCCGTGATCGCCAAATGGGGCCGGGTGGATATTCTGGTCTCCAATGCGGGCATTCAGATCGTCCATCCCATTGAGGACTTCCCGTTCGCCGATTGGCGCAAGGTGATGGCCATTCACCTCGATGGCGCGTTCCTGACCACCAAGGCCTGCCTGCGCTCGATGTACAAAACCGGCGGCGGCTCGATCATCTATATGGGCTCGGTGCATTCGAAAGAGGCTTCCGTGCTGAAATCCGCCTATGTGGCGGCCAAGCACGGCATTTTGGGCCTCGCGCGCACGGTGGCCAAAGAAGGGGCGGCGCATAATGTCCGCGCCAATGTGGTCTGCCCGGGCTTCGTGCGCACCGCCCTTGTCGAGAAGCAGATCCCGGAGCAGGCTCTGTCGCTGGGCATTTCCGAGCAGGACGTGATCAAGAACGTCATGCTGAAGAACACCGTCGATGGCGAATTCACCACCACGGCGGACGTCGCCGAAGCCTGCCTGTTTTTCGCCGCCAGCAAGACCAACGCACTCACCGGCCAATCGCTGATCGTCAGCCATGGCTGGCATATCGAGTAGGCGGCGGGCATCTTTTCGCTGAAAAGTTTCCCTGCTAAGCGTCTCCTCAGAACGAAAAATCTGAGGAGACGCCCGGATGACCGAAGCCTTCATTTGTGACTTTGCCCGCAGCGCCTTTGGCCGCTACGGCGGCGCTTTGAAGGATGTGCGCACGGATGATCTCGGTGCCCATCCGCTGCGCGTTCTGCGTGAGCGCAACAGCTCCGTCGATTGGGAAGCCCTCGACGACTGCATCTATGGCAGCGCCAACCAAGCCGGTGAGGACAACCGCAACGTCGCCCACATGGCAACGCTGCTCGCGGGCTACCCAACCTCGGTGCCCGGCGCCACCATCAACCGCCTCTGCGGCTCGGGCCTCGATGCCGTCGGCACGGCAGCGCGTGCGATCAAATCGGGTGAGACCGATCTGATGCTGGCCGGTGGTGTGGAGAGTATGACCCGCGCCCCCTTCGTGATGCCCAAATCCGCCGAGGCGTTCGGTCGTGCGGCGGAGATTTTCGACACCACCATCGGCTGGCGCTTCGTCAATAAGCTGATGAAGGCGCAGTACGGCGTCGATTCGATGCCGGAGACCGCCGAAAACGTGGCCGAGCAATTCTCGATCAGCCGCGCCGATCAGGATCTGTTTGCCTTCCGCAGCCAGCAAAAGGCCAAGGCAGCCCAAGATGCCGGCGTGTTCGCCCGCGAAATCGCCCCGCTGACCATCGCAGGCCGCAAGGGCGATGTGATCGTCAGCCTCGACGAACATCTCCGTCCCGACACCACGCTGGACATGCTCGCCAAACTGAAAGCGCCGTTCCGCAAGGAAGGCGGCTCAGTGACCGCCGGCAATGCCTCCGGTGTGAATGACGGCGCAGCGGCTTTGCTGCTCGCCAGTGAGGCTGCGGCGAAGCAGCACGGCCTGACCCCGCGCGCCCGTGTGGTGGCGATGGCAACTGCCGGTGTCGCCCCGCGCATCATGGGCTTCGGCCCGGCCCCTGCGGTGCAAAAGCTGCTCGCCCGCACCGGCATCTCCTTGGCCGATATCGACATCATCGAACTCAACGAAGCCTTCGCCGCCCAAGGTCTGGCCGTCACCCGCGCGCTGGGTCTGGCCGATGACGATGCCCGCGTGAACCCGCATGGCGGCGCGATTGCTCTCGGCCATCCGCTGGGCGCGTCGGGGGCTCGTCTGGCGATGAGCTGTGTGAATGCGCTGGAACTCTCCGGCGGCCGCCGCGCCATCGCCACGATGTGCATCGGCGTGGGGCAGGGCATTGCCGTGCTGCTCGAACGGGTGTGATCTCGCGTCTTTGTCGCGGCCTGCGGGGCGGTGCTCCGCGCGCCGCGACAAGGCACCTTACCGCGTTGTGCATTGCCGCAGCCGCAGCGGATGTGGCACATCGGGCGTATGATCTCACGTCGTCATATTCTGTCTGTTCCGATGGCCCTGGCAGCGGCTCCGGCATTTGCCGCAGCACCGCCGCCTGATTTTGACGCCTATGTCGCCTCGCTGAAGGCCGACGCCAGACGGATCGGGATTTCTGCGGCAACGGTGGAGCGCGCGCTCTCTGGGCTGCATCCCAATCACCGGGTGATTGAGCTGGATCGCAACCAGCCGGAATCCAAGCTTACCTGGCAGCAATACAAATCCCGCCTCGTCAGCGCTGACCGGATTGCACGCGGGCGGCCGCTGTATCGCAAATACCAAACGCTGCTCGCCCGCGTATCCGAACGCTATGGCGTCTCGCCCGGCGTGATCATGGGCATCTGGGCGCTCGAATCGGATTACGGCGTGCAGATGGGCGGCTTCAAGGTGATCGATTGCCTCGTCACCCTGTGCTGGGAAGGCCGCCGTCGCGCCTATTTCCATCCGCAATTGATGGACGCGCTCAAAATCGTCGATCACGGTGACATCCCGCCCGAGCGGATGATCGGCTCCTGGGCCGGGGCGATGGGGCAGACGCAGTTCATGCCCGACGTGTTCATCAAATACGCCGTCGATTACAGCGGCACCGGCAAGCGCGACATCTGGACGGATATGCCGGACGTCTTCGCCTCCACCGCCAATTGTCTGGCCGGTGAGGGCTGGAAGCCGAATATTCCGTGGGGCAGGGCGGCCAATTTGCCAGCCACATTCGATGTCAATCTCGCAGGCCATAACAACAAGCGCAGCGTGGCCGAATGGCGCAAGCACGGCGTGTTGGTCGATGGCCTGCCAGATGCCACCATCGTCTCGGTGGTGCTGCCGGGTGGGCCTGCCGATGAGGCGTATTTCGCCTTCTACCCGAGCTATCGCGCCATCCGCGCCTATAACCCGCCCGACAAATACTGCCTCTCCGTCGGCCTGCTCGGTGACGCGATTTGCGCATGATCGGCAAGATTGGGCGTGGTGTGGCAGCGGCGGCATTGCTGGCGCTGGCGAGTTGTCACCCGCAGGGCAGCAGCCAGAAGCCGTCGCCGCATTTCGTGGTCGGCCAGCCCTATCAGGTCGGCACGATCTGGCGCTATCCGCGTGCTGAATACGGTGTCGATATCAGCGGACTTGCCACCTTCAGCCCCAACAAGACCGGGCTGACCGCCAATGGCGAGTCGGCTGATCAGGATGCGCTGATCGCCTCGCACCCCACACTGCAATTGCCCGCCATTCTGCGCGTGACCAATCTGGAGAATGGGCGGCAAATTCTGGTGCGGTTGAATGATCGCGGCCCAGAGAACCCGGCGCGCTTGATCAGCCTGTCGCGCCATGCGGCTGAGAATCTCGCCATGACGCATGACGGCACCCGTGTGCGCGTGCAGATGGACGACACGCTCACCCGCCAACTTGCCGCAGGTTTTGACGAATCCGCCCCGAAGATCGACATCGCGGCAGCGCCTTTGGGCAAGATCAGCACCGAATCTCTGGCCCCACCCAGCGGTGTCGGGCAATCCAACCGTGGCAAGGTGGCGGCAACTGGGCCTGCCGTGGCGGCTTCCGGTGCGATGTCGATGGATGCAGCGCCGGTGGTGCTGCCCAACACCTACGCAGAGGTGCCACCGCACCCTGGCCTGCTCTATATCGACGCGGCCAGTTTCAGCCGCATCGATTACGCCACCATTTTGGTCAATCGCCTTGCCTATCTGGGAGCCAAGCTGACAACCAGCTACACGGCCCCCCGTGACAAGGCCTATCGTGTCCGGATCGGGCCGCTCTTCACCTTGCAAGATGCTGAGGCGATGCTGGCGCGCACGATTGCCGCGGGAGTGAACGATGCATCCATCGTTGTTGAATAGCCGTATTCTGGCGCGTCGTGCCGTGTTGCTGGCCGGTGTCGGTCTGCCGATGACTGCGTGGGCGCAGACTGCGCCGAACAAGCCGAAGCATGTGCTCAAGCCGGGTGCTGCCGTGCCAGCCAAGCCCGCCGGGCCGAAAAAGGCCGAGGCTACCCCGGTCTATACCGGCTCCCCCGCGCAGACACCGCTCGGCCCACTCGACACTGAGGCGAAATACGCTGTTGTGCTCGATTTCGGCTCGGGTGCCACCTTGCTCGACAAGGATGCCGACGTGCCGCAAGTGCCGTCATCGCTGACGAAGATGATGACGGCCTATCTTGTCTATGAGCGGCTGAAGAAGGGCCAACTCAACCTCACCCAGGAATTGCCGGTGAGCGAGAAGGCTTGGCGCATGCAAGGCTCGAAGATGTTTGTGGCGCTGAATTCCACGGTGAAGGTGGAAGACCTCATCCGTGGCATGATCGTGCAATCGGGCAACGATGCCTGCATCGTGCTGGCTGAGGGCATTGCGGGCTCTGAGCCGCAATTCGTTGAATTGATGAACGCCAAGGCGCGTGAGTTTGGCCTGACGGGCACGAATTTCCGCAATTGCACCGGCTGGCCTGATCCTGATCACCGCATGACGGTGCGCGACATCGCAACCGTGGCACGGCGATTGATTGCCGATTTCCCGGAATACTACCACTACGATTCAGAAAAATTCTTCAAATACAATGGCATCGACCAGGGCAACCGCAACATCCTCGTGCAAAAGGGTGTGGCCGACGGCTTGAAAACCGGCCACACCGAAGAGGGCGGCTATGGTCTGGCGGCCAGTGCACAACGTGGCAACCGACGGGTGATCGTGGTCGTCAACGGCCTGCCGACGATGCGCGGGCGCGGTGAGGAAGGCGAGCGGCTGATGGACTGGGCGTTTGCCTCGTTCGAGAACGTGCAGCTTTTCACCGCCGGTGATGTGATCGAGAAAGCCCCGGTCTGGCTGGGCACACAGTCTTCGGTGCCGCTGGTTGGCGGGCGCGATCTGGTGCTGACATTGCCGCGCAACTGGCGGAACAAATTGAAGGTTACGGTGGACTACGACAGCCCGATTCCGGCCCCGGTGGTGCGTGGCACGCGGCTTGGCACGGTGTCGGTGGGCGGTGACGGTGTGCCGCCGATGGCGTTGCCCTTGCTGGCCGGTGCTGATGTGCAGCGCCTCGGTCTGGCCGGTCGCTCGATGGCTGTTCTTGGCCGAATGCTCGCAGGCGGCGGATGACCGGCATCACACCGCGCGGGCGGTTCATCACGCTGGAAGGCGGCGAGGGGGCCGGGAAGTCAACGCAAATTGGCCTCCTGGCAGAGACTTTGCGCCAGCGTGGCATTGAGGTCGTTGTCACGCGCGAGCCGGGCGGTGCGCCGGGGGCGGATATTCTGCGCGGCTTACTGCTCTCGGGTGAGGTTGCGTGGTCGCCCCAGGCTGAGACGCTGCTGCATTTCGCCGCCCGTGCCGAACATGTCGCCAAAACCATTCGCCCCGCCTTGGCGCGTGGGGCGTGGGTGCTGTGTGACCGCTATTACGACAGCACGATGGTCTATCAGGGCCACGCGCTGGACGGTGATGTGGCGCAGATTGCCGAATTGGCGCGAATGATCAACCTCGTGCCGGATCTGACACTGGTGCTTGATGTCGCTGTCGATATCACGGCCGAGCGTCTGGCATCGCGCGGGCAGGCGGCGGATCGCTATGAACGGCTCGGCGCGCCATTCTTTGCCCGCGTGCGCGACGGATTTCTGAAAGTCGCACAGCTCAATTCCACCCGCTGTGTGGTGATCGACGCCAATGCGCCGCTCGCGCGCGTGTCAGCCTCGATTTTCGCCGCCACGCTCGACCATTTCACCGAGCTCGCATGACCGCGCCCGCGCCGCGCGAAAACCCGTTTCTGCTCGGCCAGGATAGCGCCGAGGGCATGCTCGCCCGCGCCATCGGCTCCGGCCGCATGCACCACGCTTGGCTGATCACCGGCCCGCAAGGCGTGGGCAAAGCCACATTGGCCTATCGCTTCGCCCGTCATCTGCTGGCGGGTGGTCATGGTGAGAACGGCTTGGCGATGGAAACATCGCATCCCACCTTCCGCCGCGTCGCCGCCAACACGCATGCTGATCTGCTCACCGTCGAACGCGAATGGGATGAGAAGAAGAAGAAGCTGCGCAGCGAGATCGTCATCGACACAGTGCGAGAAGTTTCCGGCTTTTTGCGTCTCACCCCCGCCGAGGGGGGCTGGCGTGTGGTGATTGTCGATGGCGCGGAAGACATCAACCGCAATGCCGCCAACGCGCTGCTCAAAGTGTTGGAAGAACCGCCGCCGCGCGCGGTGCTGATCCTGGTCTGCTCGGCGGCAGGGCGTCTGCTGCCCACCATCCGCTCACGCTGTCGCCGTCTGCGGCTGGGCAAGCTCGACGACGCCACGATGCACAGCCTGATGGGTCGCTACGTGCCGGAGATGGAGGAAGACCGCCGCGAGCGTCTGGTCTCGCTGGCCGAAGGCTCGATTGGCCGGGCGCTGCTGCTGGGCGATGGCGACGGCATCCCGGCTGCCGATCTGGTCTCGCGCGTGCTAGACGCGCTGCCGCATCCGAAATCTCTGCTTGCCGACGACGTGGCCGACGCTTTGGGCCGCAACGAGGATGCGTTCGGCAATTTCATGGATCTGCTGCGGGCGGCGATCTCATCGGCGGTGCGCGATGTGGCACGCGGCAAGTCCGATCCCGATCAAACACGGCTGATCGGCGTGCGCAGCCTTGCCGATTGGGTCGAGATCTGGCACGGCCTGGGAGCGTTGCAGGCCGAAACGGAAGGTCTGCATTTGGACAAGCGTCAGGCGATTGCCAACACCATTTCGATGCTGGCCAGTCGCGCCTGAAACATTCGTCCCTTTGGGCCAGGAATTGCGATGAAAAAGCCTTTTTACCTCACCACGCCGATCTTCTACGTCAACGGCGCACCGCATATCGGCCACGCCTACACCATGATCGCCGCCGATGTGCTGGCGCGGTGGAAGCGTCTGGACGGCCATGAGGTGTTCTTCCTCACCGGCACCGACGAACACGGCCAAAAGGTCGAAAAAGCCGCCGCCGACGCGGGCAAAGCGCCGCAGCAATTCACCGATGAGGTGAGTGCCATTTTCGCCGACATCGCCCACCAGATGAACATCTCCAACGATGCCTTCATCCGCACCACCGAACCCCGCCACAAGGCCGCCTGTCAGGCGATGTGGCAAAAGCTCGCCGATAACGGCCACATCTATCTCGGCGGCTATGAGGGCTGGTACTCGGTGCGTGACGAGAGCTTCTATGATGAAGGCGAACTCGTCACCAATGCCAAGGGCGAGAAGGTGGCCCCCACGGGTGCCCCGGTGGAATACGTCACCGAGCCATCCTATTTCTTCCGCATGTCCTCCTTCGGTCAGAAGCTGATCGACCACATCGAAGCCAACCCGGATTTCATCGGCCCGCGCGAGCGCCGCAATGAGGTTCTCGGCTTCCTGAAATCGCCTGAGGGTCTGAAAGATCTCTCGATCAGCCGCACCAGCTTCCGCTGGGGCATCCCGGTGCCGGGTGATGATGCGCATGTGATGTATGTCTGGGTGGACGCGCTGACCAACTACCTCACCGGCATCGGCTACCCGGACATGACCGGCCCGCTCGCCAAGTTCTGGCCTGCCGATCTGCATCTGGTCGGCAAAGATATCCTGCGCTTTCACGCGGTGATTTGGCCCGCCATGCTGATGGGCGCCGATATCGAACTGCCGCGCCGCGTCTTCGCGCATGGGTGGTGGACGATTGAAGGCGAGAAGATGAGCAAGTCGGTCGGCAACGTGATCGACCCGCGCGAATTGGCCGAAACCTTCGGCGTCGATCCGCTGCGCTTCTTCCTGCTGCGTGAAACCACCTTCGGCTCGGATGGCGATTATTCGCGTGCCTCGCTGATCCGCCGGATGAATGTCGAGCTGGCCAACGATCTCGGCAATCTCGGCCAACGCACGCTCTCCTTCATCGCCAAGAACGCGGGCGGCGTGATGCCCAAGCGTGGTGAGGCGACCGAGGCAGATCTGGCACTCGCTGCTCAACGTGACGCGCTGATGGCATCCGTGGGCGCTGCGGTTGACCGTCAGGCGTTCAACGAGGCGCTGGAGACGATCTGGGTGGTTGTCCGCGCTGGCAACGCCTATATCGACCAGCAAGCGCCTTGGAGCCTGCGCAAGACCGATCTGGTGCGGATGGAAGCCGTGCTCGCCAATCTGCTTGATCTGCTGCGCGTGGTCTCCACGCTGTTGCAGCCCTTCATGCCGGACAGCATGAGCAAGATGCTCGACCAATTGGGCGTGCCTGCCGAGGCCCGCGATTTCGCTGCTCTCGCTACGCCGATTCCGGAAGGCACGGCTTTGCCCGCACCGGCTGGCGTGTTCCCGCGCTTCGTTGAGGCCGTCTGATGCTCGTCGATACGCATTGCCATCTCGACTATTTCACCGACACCGAAATCCCCGACATGCTCGCCCGTGCGCGGGAAGCAGGCGTGGGGGAGGTGGTGACAATCGGCACCCGCATGTCGCAAGCCCCGCGTCTGCGTCAGATTGCTGATGCCAATGCCAATGTGTGGTGCACCGTCGGCGTGCATCCGCATCAGGCGGGCGAGGAGGGGATTCCCACGCCGGAAGAAATCGCCGCCGCCACCGCATTCCCCAAGGTGATCGGCGTGGGCGAAACCGGCCTCGATTACTTCTACGACAAAGCCCCGCGTGACGCGCAGAAGGCGAATTTCCGCGCCCATTGCACCGCCGCCCGCATCACGCAATTGCCGCTCTGCATCCATGCCCGCGATGCTGATGACGACATTGCCGACATTCTGCGCGACGAAGTGGGGAAGGGGGCCTTCCCGCTTTTGTTGCATTGCTTCAGTTCCACGCGGGCGCTGGCGGAATGCGCGCTGGAATTGGGCGGCTATATCAGCCTGTCGGGCATTCTAACATTTCCAAAATCACAAGAAATCAGAGACATCGCGCGCGATGTTCCCAAAGAACGTTTACTGGTTGAGACCGACAGCCCGTATCTGGCTCCGGTGCCGTTCCGGGGCAAGCGCAATGAGCCCGGCTATGTCGCCCACACGGCGCGCGTGCTGGCCGGCATTCACGGCATGAGCGAGGCGGAGATGGCAGACCTCACCACCGCCAATTTCCGCCGCCTGTTCCGCAAGGCCGCCTGAACGATGGGATTTCGCGTCACCCTTCTTGGCACTGGCGGATCGACGGGCGTGCCTCACATCGGCGGCCCCGATGGTGGTGGCGATTGGGGACAATGCGACCCGAACGAGCCACGCAACCGGCGTCTGCGCAGTTCAATTTTTATTGAAAATACTGAGTCTTTTGAGACTATTCTGGTCGATACCTCACCTGATATGCGCACGCAGTTGCTGGCCAACAAGGTGAGCCATGTTGATCACATTCTCTACACGCACGCCCATGCCGATCATGTGCTGGGCATCGACGATGTGCGGCAGTTGAACCGCATCGTCGAGCGTCCGATCAATGCCACCAGCACCAAGGTGGTGCTGGATGAGTTGCAGGCGCGCTTTGCCTATGCGTTTCGCCCCTGGAAGCCGCCTTTGTTCTTCAGCCCGGTGATCGTGCCGCAGGAGATTGTGGCGGGTGACGTGATCTCGCTGGCGGGTTTGCAGATCCAGACAATTGATCAAGACCACGGCTTCATCCGCTCACTCGGCCTGCGCATTGGCAATTTCGGCTTCACCACCGATGTGGTGAACATGGACGAGGCCGAGTTTTCCCAGCTTGAAGGCTTGGACACCTGGGTGGTCGGCTGCTTCCAACCCGGCGTTCACAAGACGCATGCCTGGACGGAGCGGGTGCTCGGCTGGGTAGACCGCCTGAAGCCCCGTCGCACCATTCTCAGCCACATGGGCATTGAGATGGACTACGCCACGCTGATGCGCGATCTGCCGCCCGGCGTAGAGCCCGCGTTTGACAGCATGATCCTAAACTTCACCTAACCACTCCGAACCACCTCCAAAGATACGGCATAATCCACCTCCAAAGATTATGAAACTTCGCGCCCCGAAATGCCGACGTTTCCCCGCAGACCGCGACGCGCGAAGTTACATAATCTTCCTTATGCGGCAATTCGATGTGCGCTTAAAATGTCGCGGCCTCATGCGCCTCTCCTCCGCTGTTATGTGAACAGATTGGAAATCGAGCCCCACACGCCCAATGCACACACGATGCTGCCGACGATGAGCACCACACTGCGATACCAACCGCGCAGACGCACCTCCGGCGGCAAGGCGCGGGTGGCGAGGAGGAACAGGAAGCCCAGTACCAATGGCAGCATCAGCGCGTTCATCACCTGAACGGCGATGTTGAGCGAGACCAGGTTCGGCACCAGACCCACGATCAAGGATGCCACTATCACGCAGCCCGCATAGGTGCCGTAAAACCAACGCGCTCGCAGCGGATGCAGTTCGAGGGAATGCTTGTACCCCGTCACCTCCCCCAAACCCCAGGCCAGCGCCAGGGACGCCACAATGGCCGCCACAAGGCCCGCACCCAGCACACCGGCACTAAAGACTGCGCGCCCGACGGCCTCGCCCAGCAGCGGCGTCAGGGCACCGCTGACCTCACCCACACTGGACAGACTCGGACCATCTCCATTGGCCGAAGCACCGGTGGCAAGCGTAGCCGCTGCAGCAATCAGCACCGCGGCCATGATCATCTGCGTGACAATTGCGCCAATTGCCGTGTCCCAGCGCGCGGCGGCGAAATGCTCCGGGCGCAGCTTTTTGTCGGCAATGGCGGATTGTTGATAAAATATCATCCACGGCATGATCACCGCACCAATATTGGCGGCCACCAGGAACAAATAGTCGCTATTGCCCCACGGAATTCGCACCGCATCATGTGCCATCGTGCCCAGATTGGGCCCAGCCGCCCAGGCGACGATGAAAAACGCCAATTCGAACAACCCGACCGCAATCGCCGCCCGCTCCACCCGACGGTATGAGCCCGTTAAAACAATGGCGATCAAAGTCACCGTGGCCAATGGCAGCGAGATGGCGCGCGGGACTCCGTAGAGATCCCCCACCCCGGCCACCCCAGACAATTCGGACAGCATCGCCCCGGTGGAGGCCACCATCAACCCGCCAACCGAGACCCAAGCCCAGAACCGGCCGAATGTCTCGCTGATCAACTCACCATGTCCACGCCCGGTAAAAATGCCAAGACGCACCGTAAGTTCTTGTACCATATATAAAATTGGAATGAGCACCACTTGCAGCAACAGCAAGCGATAGCCCCATTGCACACCACTCTGCGCCGCCGTGACAACACTGCCAACATCGGTGTCGGCCAGCATCACCACCAAACCCGGCCCAAAAACCGCAAGAAAATTGACCAATCTGCGGCGGGGCTTGGCGGTGGTCGTGGACATGGAAATGCGAACCATTCTTAACTTCGTCTGGGTTACTCTGCCCCTGCCCCCCTGTCAAACCGAAGAACGGGGTAAGGGACAGCTCCGCAAAAACATCACAAAACATGTGATGTGCCTCACAGTTAACGCTTGGCAAACACGTCATCTTATCGACGCAAGAGTCACATTTTTGCGTGAAAAGGATGGCAAAATGCCTCGCGACGTTGTTCATCGGCAGCGCAGAATTCTGTTCGTTGGAGCGGTTGCACCTTTTGGTCCGGACTTCCTCTGCCAATTGATGGATCGCGATCTGCTGGATTTTGAAGTCGTCCCCACCGGGCTTGCGGCGTTGGATGTGTTGAGCAAGCGCGTGCGCCTGTTCGACGCCATTATGGTCTGCTCGCACCTGCCGGATGGTGATGGGGCCGATTTATGTGCCCGCATGCGCCGCCGCGACATCTTCACCCCGGTGATGATCGTCGCCCAGGAAGACTCGGAATACGATGTCGTGCGCTGTCTGGATTGTGGCGCCAATGATTACGTCAGCGCCCCCTTCCGCATGGCCGTGCTCCGCGCCCGCCTGCGCGCTCAAATCCGCGCTTATGAAGCCAGCGAAGAAGCCGTGCTGCCGATCGGGCCGTTCGAATTCCGCCCCGGCAGCCGGGTGCTGGTGCGCAGGTCCACCGGGCAACGCACCAGGCTGACCGATAAGGAAGCCTCGGTGCTGAAATTCCTCTATCGCGCCGATGGTCCGGTCTCGCGCACCATGCTGTTGCATGAGGTGTGGGGCTACCATGCCCGCGCCACCACGCACACGGTCGAGACGCATATCTATCGCCTGCGCCGCAAAATCGAGCCCGAATCAGGGCAGATCTCGCTGCTGCTCAACGAGGAAGGCGGCTACTGGCTGGCGCGTGATCTTGGTCGCTCGGATCTGCCGGTGCCTGCCCCCAACGCGCCCACCTTGCGCCTGCCGCCGCACAACCATCGCTTGGCGAGTTTGATGGGCGTGTGAAAACTCTCAGATCCGCCCAAGCAGGGCGGATCTGACAACTGCCAGCCGATCCCCCAGCAAACGACGATGCACGCCGCGCTTCAGATCGCGTGCCGCCAGCACGGCAGGCAAAGCGGCGGCGATCACATTGCGGGGCATGGCACCCCGCGCCTCATCGAACCAGCCCAGCCCCTGCCCGGCCAATTCCTCCAGCACGGGGGTGGCGCAGTTCGGATCGTGCAGAACGTGATGCACTGACAATTCATGTGCGGCGAGGCGATCCGTCGGCAACAGACAGCGCTCATGGCGCGCCAGCGCCGCCACATTGGCCAACTGCCCGGCCATGCCATACACCGCCCCCAGCTTGCGCAGGCGCGGCAGCAGCGCAGCCTCCGCCCCCAGCAGATGCCCGGCGGCAACAGCAAATCCACCGGCACCTGCGTCAAGATAAGCGGCGAAGCTGGCGAAATCGGCGATTTCCGCATCGGCTTCGGCCTCACGCGCATCGATCATCGCCAGCAAGCTGTCACGCTCCAGCACGCCCTCGGCCAATGCCTGCCCCAATGGCTCGGCCACTTCATGCCGACGCACCACCCCCTCGACCACCTCACGCCACCATTGCAGGCGAATCAGTGCGAGCATGCCGATGCTCGCCACCTCCCGCGCACGGGCGATTTCGTGATTAAAGGCGCAGAGCACAAAATAGGCCGGGCGCTTCGCGGCAGGCACGAACAAGCCTGCGAGGAAGCGATCGGGATCGACCTCGCGGATGAGGGCGGAAAAATCGCGCAGTGGCGGAAAATTTTCGGATAATGTCATCTCTGGCAGGTGGCACGACCTAATCCATGTGGCAAGCTTGACGTTCACAGTGCGCGTTCATACCTAAACACAGTGTCATTTCGACAAGTGCGGAGAGAATATTATGGCCTTTGAACTTCCCACCCTTCCCTACAGCGTCAACGCGCTGGCCGAAGCTGGCATGTGCCAGGAGACGCTGGAGCTGCATCACGGCAAGCATCATCAGGCCTATGTCACCGCGCTGAACGGTTTCGTGGAAAAGAATGCCGACCTTCAGGGCAAGTCGCTCGAAGAGATCGTCGCCTTCTCCAACGGCAAGGCTGATCTGGCTGGCGTGTTCAACAATGCCGGTCAGCATTGGAACCACATCATCTTCTGGAACAACATGTCCCCGGCTGGCGGTGGCATTCCGGGCAAGCTGGAAGCCAAGCTGGTTGAAGATTTCGGCTCGGTTGCCGCCTTCAAGGACGCGCTGAAGACCGCCGCCACCACGCAGTTCGGCTCGGGCTGGGCGTGGCTGGTGCAGGGTGCAGACGGCAAGCTGAAGGCCGTCAAGACCCCGAACGGCTCCAACCCGCTTGCCACCGGCGAAGGCCGCGTCCTGCTCGGCATCGACGTGTGGGAGCACTCCTACTACCTCGATTTCCGCAACCGTCGCCCGGACTATGTGACCAACTGGCTCGACAAGCTGGCCAACTACGAATACGCCGCCGCTCAGCTGGGCTAATCAGCCGGGTAGCTGGAAAAAGGGGCCGAAAGGCTCCTTTTTCTATGAGGGCATCGCTTTGCCCTCTGAGTGGTCGGCTATGGATAAATATTGACGATCTTCTTGCCCTCGGCGCGGGTCAGCCAATTTGAGCTGCCCCAGGTGACAGGCGTCCAGCTGCGTCGGAAATCCTGCGACGGCACCGCCATCCAACGATCCCGCGTCAAATTGCGCCAGCGACGGCTCTGACCGCGTTCAGCGAAGGAGCGCGGCGCGGGGCGGGCGACCAACACACCGAGGAAAACACCAATCGGCAGCAAGAGCGGGCCGAATGAGAGCGACGCGCCGTCGAAGCCCATCATCGCTGAGCCAAAGGCTGCGTAGGTGGACCCCGCGATAACCGCCATCACCAAGCTCAACATAAGAATACGCCGCAGCATCCGCGTCATCCCACAAGGGCCATTCGGTGCGGCGTTAAACCCCCTCTATGGCGCGCGAAGCCTCGCGGATCACCATGGTTTGTTAACAAACCGCTTTCGATTGGGACGTTAGCGACTCCAGTGTCAAGACGCACCTACTTTTTACGGAAAGTTATTGAAATTTTTATGATATCCGGATTCCATCCACAGCCTGCCCGCAAATTCGGCATCAGGTGATCATTTGAAGCGCGTTTGCGCGCATTCACGCCGCCAGCGTACATAAAAACAGCCCGGATGCGGTGTGCATCCGGGCTGCTTGTATCACGGCGATGAACGCTCAGATTACTTCTTGGCGTCGGCCGGCTTGCTGTCATTGGCGGCCTTGGGCTGCACGACGCCGGTGATCGTCTCGCGCAGCACCTGCACCTTCACGCCGGGCGCGATCTCGATTTCGATTTCACGGACATCAGCGTCCGGTGCCTTGACGACAGTGCCCAGGATGCCACCGCCGGTGATCACCTTGTCACCGCGCTTGACGGCTGACAGAGCCGCCTTGAGCTCCTTCTGCTTTTGCTGCTGCGGGCGGATGAGCAGAAAATAGAAGACGCCGAAGATCAGCAGCAGCGGTGCGAATTGCTGCACGCTCGCCAGAATGTCGGTCTTGGACGAGGCGGCGTCGGCAGTCTGGGCGAAGGCTTCAGAGATGAACATGAGATCGTCCGGGTCAGGGGTTGTGTGGTCCGGCTGCGGACCATAGTTTCCGCCCCTCATAGATCAAGCTCGCAACCAGGACAAATGCCATGATCGACCCGAATGTGCTCGAACGAATTGCCCAGGCGCTCGAACGTCTGGCACCGCCAGCACCAATTCCGGTTGATATGCAGGCTGCAGACGCTTTTGTCTGGCATCCCTCGCCTGCCCAGCTTGCCCCGGTCAAGCGCGTGGCGCGGGTCGATATCTCACTTTTGGTGGGGGTTGAGCGGCAGAAGAACATCGTGCTGGCCAACACGCTGCAATTCGCGCGCGGTCTGCCAGCAAACAACGCCATGCTGTGGGGCGCGCGCGGCATGGGCAAATCCTCACTCGTCAAGGCGGCGCACGCCCAGGCCAATGCCGAAAATCCTGGCTGTCTGGCGCTGATTGAAATCGCGCGGGAGGATATCGTCACCCTGCCCGAGCTGATGCGCATCCTCCGCCCGCAGCCGCGTCGCTGCGTGATCTTCTGCGACGATTTGTCGTTCGAGAAGGAAGACGCCGATTACAAAGCGCTGAAATCGGTGCTCGACGGCGGCATCGAGGGGCGGCCGGAGAACGTGTTGTTCTACGCCACCTCCAACCGCCGCCATTTGATGCCGCGTGAGATGATCGAGAACGAGAAATCCACCGCAATCAACACGTCGGAAGCCACCGAAGAAAAAGTCTCGCTTTCCGACCGCTTTGGCCTTTGGATTGGTTTCCACAACGCGGATCAGGAAGCCTATTTCGCGATGGTTGAAGGCTATGCGGCTGATCTGAAGCTGCCGATCTCCACGGAAGACCTGCGCCACAAGGCCGCCGCATGGTCCACGGTGCGCGGCGGGCGTTCGGGGCGGGTGGCGTGGCAATTCGTGCAGGATTTGGCCGGCAAATTGGGGGCGCGCGTTCCTGAATGATCCAAGATCACAAGCTGCGGGCGGCGTTGAGCAACGAGTTGCATGCCAGACCGCCTTCGCCCATTCACACCCCAGCGCGCGCGAGTCACATCGCCATGCTGTCCGGCGAAACCGCAGCTTCGATTGACCGCGCGCATTTCGGCACGCTCTGCCGCAGATTCGGCATGGCCGAACCGGCGGCGGAGGCCAATCACCACCTCGTTGATCTCGGCTTCGCGCGGGTGAAATGGGAGCGTCATACCGAATACAGCGCCTACACCGTCTATCGCGATGGCTGTGACGCCGCGAACCCGTTCGCCCAACCCGCCATTGACGCCCTGCCCGCCGATTGGGTGGCGGAGTTGGCCGGTGAGCGGATTGTGGCGGTTCATATCGCCCTGGTGCAGGAGACGCCGAACGAAGCGAGTCTGGTGCATTTATTCGGCAATGATGGCTTCGTCGGCGCGCAATTCTCGGGCGAGCGCGCAATGGGGTGGACGGATTTCCGCATTCACGGCGATGGCTGGAGTCGCATTCTGGTGCAGGACCAAAATCTCGGCGTGCGTTCTGCCGGGCGTTTGGTGCAGCGGCTGGTGGAGATCGAGAATTACCGCATCCTTGCTTTGCTCTCGCTGCCCATCGCGTGGGAGGCGATGGCGCGATTGTCGGTGATCGAGCAAGCCGTGACCGAGACGCTGGTGGACAACATGCCGCGCTCCGGCCTGAAGGATGACCGCGCATTGCTCGACGTGCTGACCAGTCAGGCCAGTGCCTGCGAAAGCATCGCCGCCGAGACGAGCTATCGCTTCGCTGCCACCCGCGCCTATCACGGCCTTGTCACCCAGCGCCTGCTCGACCTGCGCGAGCTGCGCATTGAGGGGCTGCCGGGCTGGGGCGAGTTCATGGCCCGCCGCTACGCCCCGGCGATTGCCACCTGCGAGGCCGTGGCGGCCCGCCTGGATGCATTGTCGCTGCGCACGCATCGCGCTGCCAATCTGCTGCGCACGCGGGTGGACGTGGCATTGGAAGGCCAGAACGCCGATCTCCTCGCCTCAATGGACCGCCGTGCCGATTTGCAATTGCGCTTGCAGGAGACGGTCGAAGGGCTGTCAGTGGTGGCGATCAGCTATTACGCCCTGGCACTCGTTGGCCACGCCGTGCAGGGTTTGCGGCTGGTGCAGATCGATATTGACCCCGACATGGCCGAAGGTGTGGCGGTGCTGCCGGTGGTCATCCTGGTCTGGCTTGGGCTGCGCTACATCAAGCGTCGCATTGGGCGATCCCTGAACAAGTCGCACTGAGCCGCCATGCTCCCGCCCCGTCGCACCCTGTGGACCCTGCGCAACGAGTGGCGGCACCTTGTGCGCGTCAACCCGTCTGACCGTCCTTGGCAGATGCCATTCGCCGCAGCTCTGGCGGGCGGCTTGCCGGTGGTGGTGGGGGCGATCTTCGGGCGGATGGATTACGGCGTGCTGTCGTCTCTGGCGGGCATGGTGTTCCTCTATCTGCCGCAAACGCCGCTGCAGCACCGCATGGTGTGGCTGATGTCTTGCGCCTTTGGCATGGTGGGCTGCTTCGCACTCGGCCTGATCAGCCATCTGGTGCCGGTGCTGATGCTGCCCTTCCTGGTCTTTGCCACCATTCTGGTGACGATGCTGTGCCGCTTCTATCGGGTGGGACCACCGGCGAGCACATTCTTCATCATGTCGGCGAGCGTGGGGGCTTATTCACCCACAACCGTGCTGGAGGTGCCGCTGCGCGTGGGCATCTTCACACTGGGGGCGTTGCTCGCCTGTTTTGTGGCGTTTTTCTATTCGGTGGCAATTTTGCGCCTGCGCCGCCCGATGCCGGTCACGCCCCCTGCCCCGGCCGGATTCGACGCGATGGTGCTGGAGCCGGTGCTGATCGGTGCCTTTGTTGGCATCTCACTCGCCCTTGCGCAGATGCTGCATCTGGTGCGGCCCTATTGGGTGCCGGTGAGTTGTTTGGCGGTCATTCAAGGCCTGTCTCTGCGCGCCGTTTGGACCAGACAGCTGCACCGCATTCTCGGCACTGGGGCCGGGCTCGGCCTGACCTGGGTATTGCTGACGATGCCGCTGGGCAATTGGACGATTTGCCTGATGGTGATCGGGCTGACCTTCCTGATCGAGACCCTGGTGGTGCGGCATTACGGCATTGCGGTGGTGTTCATCACGCCGCTGACCATCTTCCTGGCCGAAGCGGCAACGCTGGGGCACGGATCGGCCAATGAAGTGATCATGGCGCGTTTCTTCGATACCGTGCTCGGCAGCATGGTCGGGCTGATCGGTGGGATATGCCTGCACAATGCGACGATCAGAAACCGGCTGCGTCCGCTATTGCGCCGACTGTCACCGGAGATCTGACTGTCTACTCGTCCGATTGGCCCAACGGCACCAACTTGCCGGTCTTTTCGTCAAGCGTGCTGATGCTGCCAGAGCCGATGCCGTACACCCAGCCGTGCAGGTTCAGCGTGCCCTGCGCCAGTCGGGCGGCAACCGAGGGATGCGTGCGCAGATGGCTGAGCTGCGTGCGCACATTCTGCTCCACCAGCGCATGCACGAATTCCTCACCCTCCAGCCCCGGATGGGTGACTTCCACCACAGAGCGCGCGGCGTCGGCGTTGCGCAGCCAGGAGCGCACGGTGGGCATCCGGCGCAATTCGGCGCTGTTGGGGTTGAGCAGCGCCTTCATCGCCCCGCAATCGGAATGGCCGCAAATGACGATATCCGTCACCTCCAGCGCCACACAGGCGAATTCCACCACCGCCGACACACCGCCCATCATCTCGCCATAAGCGGGCACGACGTTGCCGATGTTGCGGCAGACGAAAAGTTCGCCCGGCTGAGATTGGGTGATCATCTCCGGCGAAATCCGGCTATCCGCGCAGGTGATGAACAGCGTGTGCGGGTCTTGGCCAGTGGCGAGTTCCTGGAACAACTCACTGTGCTCCGGAAACGCATTGGCCTGGAAACGCCGCACACCATCCATCAGCCGCCGGATCGGCTTCTTACCGTCCGCGCTCTCATCCGTCATGCTATGCCCCTTATCCCGCACTGCATCATGACATAATTTGCATCACATCAGGGGAAGGAAATCCAGATTTCCGAGATACGGGCGCAACGCTTGCGGGATACGGATCGAACCATCTGCCTGCTGATGGTTTTCCATCACCGCAATCATCGCCCGCCCCACCGCCACGCCTGAGCCGTTGAGCGTGTGCATGAAACCGGCCGATTTGCCATCCGCGCCGCGATAGCGCGCATTCATCCGCCGCGCCTGGAAGTCGCGCATGTTCGAGCAGGAGGAGATTTCGCGATAAGCCTGTTGACCCGGCAGCCAGACTTCCAGATCGAAGGTTTTGGTGGAGCCGAACCCAGTATCGCCCGCGCAGAGCAACATGCGGCGATACGGCAATTCGAGCAGTTCCAACACACGCTCGGCACAGCGCGTCATGCGCTCATGCTCGGCCTCCGACTCCTCGGGCGTGGTGATCGAGACCAGTTCGACCTTGGGGAATTGATGCTGACGCAGCATGCCGCGCGTGTCGCGCCCGGCAGAGCCGGCTTCGGAGCGGAAGCACTGGCTGAGGGCGGCGAATCGAATCGGCAATTGCGCGCCGGGCACAATCTCGTCGCGCACGTAATTGGTCAGCGGCACCTCGGCCGTCGGGATCAGATAACGGCCATCGGTGGTCTTGAAGAGATCTTCTTCGAATTTCGGCAACTGGCCGGTGCCATAGACGGTGGCGGCGTTGACCAACACCGGCACTTCCACTTCCTGATAGCCGTGCTCGCTGGTGTGCAAATCGATCATCAACTGACCGAGTGCCCGATTGAGGCGCGCAATCTGGCCGCGCAGCAGCACGAAACGAGAGCCCGCCACCTTCGCCGCCCGCTCAAACTCCATCAGGCCACCGGCCTCACCGAGTTCGAAATGCTGCTTGGCGGGGAAAGCCAGCACCGTGGGCTCGCCGAATGTTTTGGCGACCACATTGGCGGCTTCATCGGCACCATCGGGCACGTTGGCATCGAGGATGTTGGGGAGGGATTCGAGGATCGACTTCAACGCGCCATCAGCACTATTGGCCTGGGCCTCGGTGTTGTAGATCGCGTCCGTCAATTCGTTCAGCCGTCGCGTGAGATCGGACGTGTCCTCGCCATTGCGGCGGGCCTTGCCGAAGCTGTCCGACAGCTTCTTCTTCTCGGCCTGAAGCTGTTGCAGAGCGGTGAGCGCGGTGCGGCGCTGTTCGTCGATAAAGATGATCCCGTCCGCCTGCGGCTCCAACTTCCGACGCGCCATCGCAGCGTCAAAAGCTTCCGGCTCAGCGCGGATCAGTCGAATGTCGTGCATCTCTTAGGCAACCTCTCATGAGCCCGTCATTGCGAGAACCCGCTTGGCGACGAAGCAACCCATCGAGCCATTGGCTGCATTTCGATGGGTTGCTTCGTCGCTGCGTTCCTCGCAATGACGGCATTAGCTCAAAATCAATCCTCAACCGGCTTTGGCTCAACCAACTTCGCCGCGATGATCGAAACTTCGTAGAGAAGGATCAACGGCACCGCGAGGCCGATTTGGGTGATCACGTCGGGTGGGGCCAGAATGGCGGCAATCACGAAGTTGCCGACAACCGCATAGCGCCGATATTTCTTCAGCCCCGCCGAGGTCACAATCCCAACCTTGGCCAGCAGCGACAGCGCCACCGGCAGCTGGAACGCCACACCGAAGGCGAAGATCAGCTTCATCACCAGATCGAGATACTCACCCACCTTGGGCTCCAACTCGATCGGCAGGCCACCGGCGCCGGTGGCGTTCTGGAAGCTGGCGAAGAATTTCCACGCCACCGGAAAGATGAAGAAATAGGCCAATGATGCCCCAAGCGCGAACAGCACCGGCGTTGCCACCAGGAACGGTGCGAAGGCCCGTTTCTCACTGCGATACAGGCCGGGGGCCACGAACATCCAGACCTGACCGGCAATCACCGGGAACGACACACAAGCCGCACCGAAGAAGGCCACCTTGATATAGGTGAAGAAGGCTTCGGTCAGATGCGTATAGATCAGCCGCTTGCCGCCGCCTTGCGCTTCCAGCACATGCGCCAACGGGTCGGCCAGCCAGAAGAACAGTGTGTCTGAGAAGTGGTAGCAAATGATGAAGCACACCATGAACGCGCTCACCGACCACATCAACCGGCGGCGCAACTCGATCAAATGATCGAGCAGGGGCATCGGCTGGTCGTCGATTGGGTCTTCTGCGTCAGTGCTGGACACGGGAATCCTGTTTCGGTCTGGAAGCGGTCAGACGATATGCTTGTTGCTGCCGGGCGGCACGAAAGCGGGCGGGATCGGCTCAGGCTCCGGTTCGGGAACCGGGACCGGAATATATTCGGGCGGCACAAAGGCCGGGGCATCAATGGCAGAGAGAGCAACCGCCGGAGCAGGCTCCGGATTGGCTATCGTCACATCCGGGCGGGTGGCCACGTCGGTCTCAGGCAGCGGTCCGAAGGCGCCAGACAGCGAGCTGTCATCAATGGCTGACCGCAGACTGCCATCACCATCGACGGTCTTTTCGATCTCGCCTTTGATGTCGAAGTTCTTCAGCTCCTGAATCTGCTGGCGCACCTCATGCAGATTCGCCTCGCGCACCATCTCATCGACATGGCCCTGAAATTCGGACGCCATTTTGCGCGCCTTCTTGACGAAGCCGGCAACAGTTTTGATCGCCACGGGCAGATCCTTGGGGCCAACGGCCACCAAAGCCACCACGCCAACCAGTGCGATTTCGGTCCAGGCGAAGTCGAACATGAATCTCTCACTCTCCTGCGCGGTAGCTAGCAGGAATGGACGGGCTTGGGAAACCGCCCGCGGTCAGTTTTCACCGTTAGTTTTCACGCACCGCCAGCAAGGCCGATTGCGGATCGAGCAGCAAATCGTCACGGCGCGGCAGCTGCTGCAGATTGGCGAGGCCGAAATGCGTGAGGAATTGCCGCGTTGTGCCCCACAAAGTCGGCCTTCCCGGCGCTTCCTTGCGCCCACATGGCTCGACGAGAGCGTAATCGAGCAATTGATCAAGCGTTGCTTGCGACAGAGTGGCCCCGCGAATTTCTTCAATCTCCGGCCGTGTGACCGGCTGGTGATAGGCCACGATTGCCAAAGTCTCCATCGCCACGCGCGACAGTCGGCGCGGAGTTTCGATCACCTGACGCAGTTGTGGTGCCAGATCGGGCGCAGTGCGAAACTGCCAGCCGCCGGTTGTCTGCACCAATTCCACCCCGCCGCCCTGATAGCGCGCAGCAAGCGCGGCCATCACCGCGTCCAAATCGGCGAAATCGGACAACACGCGCAGAATCGCACTCGGCAGCACTGGCCCGGCCGAGGCGAAGATCAATGCCTCGGCGAGGCGGATATCAGCGGCGAGTGTCTCGGTCATGTCGGGGCTTCTGTGTTCATGGCGAGCAGAATGGGGGCGAAGGGGGCGGGTTGTTCGATCAAAATCTCACCATTGCGCGCCATTTCCAGGCTGGCGATCAGGGCTGCGGCATAGGCACCGCGACGTTGCAGCGGCGTGGTGAGGCCTTCCGGCAGAAACCGCTCCAACGCCGTCCAGCCCGGCGGCAATGTGCCGAGCAGACGTTGCAGCCGCACAATCGCCTCCTGCACGCTCCATAGCCGATGCGGCGAGGGGCGATACGTCTCACCGCTCATTCCGCGCCGCGCCACGGTGAGATAGGCACGCAGCAAGGCGGGCAGCGTGGCGGCAAAGCCCGACGAATCGGCCTGCGTCATATCTTCCGGGGCACCGCGTGCGAAGACGTCTTGTCCAAGCTGGCTTTGCAGGCCGAGCCATTCGGCGAGTTGGCGCACGCGGGCGAGATCGCGCAGCCGGGCGGCGAGCTGTTCGGCGGCCTGCTCGCCCTCCTCCGCCCCTTCCTCGCCAGCGGGCACCAGCAGGCGGGATTTCAGCCAGGCAAGCCAGGCGGCCATCACCAGCCAATCGGCGGCCAATTCCAACCGCACCCGCCGCGCGCCATCCACCACGGCGAGGAATTGATCCACCAGCGAGAGAATCGAAATCGCCGCCAGATCGAGCTTCTGATGCCGGGCAAGGTCGAGCAGCAGATCCAGCGGACCTTCAAAGCCCTGCAGATGCAGCATCAGCCGATCGGGCGAGACGGGTTCAGTCATCGATGCCGTTGCCGGACAGCACCAGGACCAGATTGCGCGCCCGCGGCAGAACCTCGTCCAACAGGTCACGCACCGGGTCGATGCGGTGGCCGAGATCGCGCGACATTTCCGGCAGGATGAACATCAGCAACAGCACGATCACAATGCCGTAACGCTCCAACCCCGCCCAGCGCCGCGCAGCCCCGGCAGGCAGCAAACCGACCGCAATTCGCCCGCCATCCAGCGGCGGAATCGGCAGCAGATTGAACAGCGCCAGCACCAGATTCATCAGGATAAAATTATCAACAAACTCAAAGGCAAGCTGGGCGGCGTGGTCGGGTATGTATTCGATGGCGTGCACCGACAGCCCCGCGAGCCAAGCGAGGAAGAAATTCATCGCAGGCCCAGCGGCGGCCACCAGCATCATCCCGCGCCGTGGATTGGCGAATCGCCAGGCCGAAACCGGCACCGGCTTGGCCCAGCCGAACATCACCGCCACCCGCCCCAGCGTGATCAACTGCGAAATCAGCAAAAAGCCGGGCAAGAGGATGGTGCCAAATTTATCGATATGCGCCAACGGATTGAGCGATAAGCGCCCTGCCCGCTTGGCGGTATCGTCGCCCAATGCCCAAGCGGCATAGCCGTGGGCGGCTTCATGCAAGGTGATCGCCAAAATGGCAGATGCCACCGCGATGGCGATGGAAATCACGGTATCAATCATGCCAGCAACGCCTCCAATTCGGCGTGCACCGCAGCCGCGTCCATGTCCATCCGCCGAGTCTGCACCCAGTCCCGCCCGCGCGCCATCCGCGCCGCCGTTACATCCGACACATGCGGCAGTAGCCCCATCACCACGCGATTGTCACGATTGCTGCCCGGACAGAACAGCGCCAGATCGCACCCAGCCTGCAAAGCCCGCTGTGCGCGCAACGCCGGTGGACCGGACAGCGCCTGCATGGCGAGATCGTCGGACATCAGCACACCGTCAAAACCGATCTGCCCGCGCACCACATCGCCCAGCACCACCGGCGAGAGCGTGGCGGGGCGGGCGGCGTCGAGGTTGCGGTAGAGAATATGTGCGGTCATGCCCCACGGCAGATCGGCATTGGCCTGGAAAGGTTCAAGCTCGCGTGGCTCTGGCGCATCAAGTTCCGGCATCGCCAAATGGCTGTCCACCCGGGCGCGACCATGGCCGGGCATATGCTTGAGCACCGGCTGAACGCCCCCAGCGCCCAGCCCCTCGGCAAAGTCGCGGCCAAGTTGGGCTGCGATGGCGGGATCGGCGCCAAACGACCGATCACCAATCACCGCATCCGCCCCCGGCTCCAGCAGATCAAGCACCGGGGCGCAGACGACATCGAAGCCGATTTCCCGGCACATCAGCCCGATTGCGGCACCGGCCAAGTGCGCGGCACGGCGGCCAGCGTCTGAATTGCGGGTGTAGAGCGCGCCGAGACGTCCAGCGGCGGGGAAGGCTGGAAATTCCGGCGGCTTCAATCGCGCCACCCGACCGCCTTCCTGATCGACCATCAACACCGCTTCCGGCGCCAGCATAGAGCGCAGATCGCCCAAAAGCTGTTTGAGTTGCTGATGGCTCTGCACATTGCGCCCGAACAGGATCACTCCCGCAGGTGGATGTGCCCGCAACGTGGCGCGGGTTTCGGCGTCGAGAATGGGGCCGGGAATTCCGACTATGGCAGCGTGCATGCGCCCTTCTGCCACAGCCGGAACCGGTCAGCCAGTCGGCACTCAGCTATGCGGCACGACCATGCACTGGCCGCCCGCCGATTTCAGATGCTGGCACAGCGCGCTGGCTGCTGCCTTATCCTCAAACCCGCCCACGCGCAGACGCCACAGCGTCTTGCCATCATGGTTGACGGTGGTGATGGAGGGCGCTCGGCCGCCAAGCTGGGCGGGGAAATGCTTCGAAAGTCGCTCCCATTCCGCATTGGCCGCCTTCTGCGACGGCAATGCCGCCAACTGCACCATCGCCGAGCCCGGCTTTGCTGCCGCTGCGTTGTGATGCTGCGCCGCAGCCGATGCCACTGGCTTGGCCGCCTCGGGTGCCGGTGTGGCGGCTGTGGCGGTCTGCGTGGCAGCCGGACGCGAGGCGTTCAACTGCGGTTGCAGCGGGGTCTCGTTCAGCGTGCTCACCCGAACACCGCCATCGGTGGTGCCGGTGGATGGCGGCGGGGTGGTGATGTTGGTCAGCGGTGGCGTCGCGGGCGCTGTCGGCGGATTGGCCGAACGCAGCGCGCTCAATGCGGGCGCTTCCGGGGCGGCGATCACGTTGGGCTTGCTGTCTGATTTGCCAGAGAGGATGGCCTCATTGGCGCCCTCCACCTTCAGACCACCCTGATCGAGCGGCTTTTCCTTCACCGCTCGGGTGTCGGCATCGACCACCGGCACACCGCCATGGCGATGTCCGACCCAAGACCATACGGTGAGTACGGCCAGAACCAGAACCGCAATGCCACCGGCCACCAGGCCCATTTTCAGCATGTTCGATTCAGGCCGCGCCTCAACCCGCTGCTCACGCGGGGCGGCAAACCGGCTCAAACCGGCAGTGCCATAGAGCATGTCACGATCGTCTGGCATCGTCGAAAACTCCCGGCCGAAGCCGGTTTTTCGGCCTCAGCGCATCTCTTCCACAGGTGTCACACCCATCACTGCCAGCCCGGACCGAATGACCATCGCGGTTGCGGCGACCAAAGCAAGGCGGGCAAGTGTGGCGTCCGGCTGATCCGGCTGCAGGAAGCGCAGCGTCGCGTCATCGCGCCCACGATTCCACAGCGTGTGAAGATCACCTGCCAAGTCATACAGGAAAAAAGCGATTCGGTGAGGCTCGCGTGCAAAAGCCGCCTGTTCCACCTGACGCGGCCACGAGGCCAGACGCCGGATGAGCGTCAATTCCGCCGCATTGTCGAGGCTGTCGAGCGGGGCTTTGGCCAGCGACTCGGGGGCGAGATCGAGTCCCTGCTCATGCGCCGCCCGCAGCACCGAGCGACACCGGGCATGGGCGTATTGCACATAGAACACCGGGTTTTCGCGCGTCTGTGCAATCGCCTGATCGATGTCGAAATCCATCTGCGCGTCGGATTTGCGGGTCAGCATGGTGAAGCGCACCGCATCGCGGCCCACTTCTTCCAGCAGATCGCGCAGCGTGATGAAGGTGCCTGCCCGCTTGGACATCCGCACCAACTCACCGCCCTTGAGCACTTTCACAATCTGGCACAGCACCACATCAAGATGCGCTTTCCCGCTGCCCGCCAGCGCCTTGGTGGCCGCCTGCATGCGCGAGACGTAGCCGCCATGGTCGGCACCCCACACATCGATCATGATCTCCGCCCCGCGCGCGATCTTGTCGGCGTGATAGGCGATGTCATTGGCGAAATAGGTGTTCGAGCCGTCAGATTTGCGCAACGGACGATCCACGTCGTCGCCGAACTGAGTGGCGCGGAACAGCATCTGTTCGCGTGGCTCCCAATCATCCGGCAGCTTGCCCTTCGGCGGTTCCAGCACACCGTTATAGATCAGCCCCATCGCGGTCAGTGTCTCAATGGTGGCGTCGGTCGCACCCTTGAGCACCAATTCGCGCTCTGAGCTGAAGCGGTCGAACGTGACGCCGAGAAGTTCCAGATCCTCGCGGATACCGGCCATCATCATCTCAAGCGCGGTCTCGCGCACAATGTCGAACCACACCTCCGGCGCGGCGACGCCCAGCGTTTCAGTGGCGAATTTCGTGCCATGTTCGGCGGCCAAGCGCTGGCCCACCGGGATCAGATACTCACCGCGATACTGCATGCCGCCCGGCACTTCGGCGGAGTATTCTTCTTCCGAAAGCGGCGTTCCGATGGCTTCCAAATAGCGCCAATACGCCGCCCACGCCAAAGCCGTCACCTGACCGCCGGCGTCGTTGATCAGATATTCCTTGGTGACGGCAAAACCTGCCTTGGCCAGCAAATTGGCCAGTGCATCACCGACCACAGCGCCGCGACAATGGCCGATATGCATCGGGCCGGTCGGGTTGGCGGAGACATATTCGACGTTGACGTTGACGCGACCACCAATGGTGGCATCGCCGTAATTCTCGCCGCGCTGGAGGATCACCGGCAGTTGGGCGCGCAGCAAGGCGGGGGCGATGTGCAGATTGACGAAACCGGGACCAGCCACATCAGCCCCGGTCACGAAATCCAACTCGCGCAGCTTTTCGGCCAAGGCGGCACCGATTTCCTGCGGCTTGCGGCGGGCGGCCTTGCTGGCAACGAGGGCGGCGTTGGTGGCCATGTCACCATGGGCCTCATCCTTCGTGGCCGTGACTTCCACACGGGCGGCGATCTCGGGCGGCAGGTCGGGCACGATGTCGGTCAGGGCCGCCACAACATGGGCGCGCAATTCGGCAAACAGGTTTTCTTGCATCTTTAAAAACTACTCTCGGTTCAGCCGGAGACGGTGATGTCGGTCAAGCGCAGGTGTTCGTCCAGCGCAAATCGGTCGGTCATGCCGGCGATATAATCCGCCACGGCCTGCGCACACCGCGCCGTGCCGGGCACATCGCCCGCCCTTCCCCGCCAATCATCCGGCAGCAGATTGGGGGCGTTGTGCAGCAGGGTGAAGATTTCGGATGTCACCTTCCGCGCCTTGGCCGTCATGCGATTGACGCGCCAATGGCGATACATCCGGGCAAACAGGAATTCCTTGATCACCCGGTTCGCCTCGGCAATCGCCGGGCTGAAGGAGATCACGCCCTCTTTCGCACGCCGGATCGCGTCGGCGTCTTTCGGGTTGAGTTCGGTGATCCGACGCCGTGATTCCTGCACCAGATCGACGATGAGGGTATTGATCACCCGCCGGTTCATCTCGTGCCGCATCCGGGGCGGCGGCATGTCAAAGCTCGCCGTGCGGGCGGTGCGCAGCGCGTCCTTGACCACCGGCAAATGCGCGATGTCGTCGAGTGTGAACAATGCGGCGCGCAGGCCGTCATCCAGATCGTGGCTGTGATAGGCGATGTCATCGGCCAAGGCTGCCACTTGCGCCTCGGCGGAGGCATAGGTGGACAGCTCGAGGCGGAATTTCTGGTCGAACTCGGCCACAAACGGCGGCGGCTTGCGCAGCGGGCCGTTGTGTTTGGCCAGCCCCTCCAGCGTCTCCCACGTCAAATTCAGGCCGTCGAAATCGGCGTAGCGGGATTCCAGCAACGTCACGATGCGCAACGCCTGAGCGTTGTGGTCAAATCCGCCAAACGGCTTCATCGCCGCCCCCAGCGCGTCTTCGCCCGCATGGCCGAACGGGGTGTGGCCGAGGTCATGGGCGAGCGCCAAAGCCTCCGTCAGATCCTCATCAAGCCCCAACTCTCGCGACACGGAACGGGCGATTTGCGCCACTTCAATCGAGTGCGTCAGCCGGGTGCGATAGAAATCGCCCTCGTGATTGACGAAGACCTGCGTCTTGTATTGCAGCTTGCGGAAGGCGGAGGCGTGGATGATCCGGTCGCGGTCACGCTGCCACGGGCTGCGCGTAGCCGCTTCCGGCTCGGCATGCTGTCGGCCGCGAGACGTTTCAGGCTGAACGGCCCAAGGGGCGATGTTCTGTGCGCGCGTGGTCATATCTGTCCCTACACCGCAGCAGAGCCCCCTTCAATGTCGGTCTCTGTCTGCCTATGTTGCATTCATGAGCACTCAATTCCGCCTCACCGACCGCGCCGCCGAGCGCATCGCCGAAATCGCCGCCGCCGAAGGTGGTGGAGCCCTGCGCGTGGCCGTGCTGGCCGGCGGGTGCAGCGGTTTCCAATACAAATTCGAACTCGACCGCACACAGGTTGCGGATGACGTGGTGATTGAGCACGGCCCAGCGCGCGTGTTCATCGACCCGTCGAGCCTGGAATTGCTGGAAGGCTCGGAGCTTGATTATGTCGAAGCGCTGATCGGCAGCCATTTTGCGGTGCGCAACCCGCAGGCCGCCAGCGCCTGCGGCTGTGGCTCCAGCTTCGCGCTCGCCTGAGCGCTGACTGATGAAAATTGCCACCTGGAATGTCAATTCCGTCCGCCAACGCGAGCGCCATGTGGTCGCGTGGTTGGCCCGTGTGCAACCGGATGTGCTGTTCCTGCAAGAAATCAAATGCCAAGAGCCGGATTTTCCGCGCGCGGGCTTTGAGGCTGCCGGATATAGCTGCGCGGTGGTTGGCCAGAAATCCTATAATGGTGTCGCCGTGCTCGCCCGTGTGCCGTTTGAGGTGATCCACACCGCCCTGCCCGGCCTAGACGGCGATGTGGCCGCCCAGGCGCGCTATATCGAGATCGAGGCGGCGGGCATGGTGCTGATCGGCATCTATCTGCCCAATGGCAATTCCGGCGGTGAGGCAGGCTATCAGGGCAAGCTCGCTTTCATGGCAGCCCTGAAAGCGCGTGCCGAGGCGCTGCTGGCGGCGGATCGGGATTTCGCCATTCTGGGCGATTGGAACGTCGCCCCCACCGATGAAGATTATGCCAAGGGTGCGCTGTCGGCGGGCGATGCGCTGATCCGCCCGCAAACCCGCGCGGCGTATCAGTCCATTGTCTGGCTCGGCCTGACCGACGCGCTGCGCGCGCTGCATCCCACCGGCAAGCTCTACACCTTCTGGGACTACCAATCCGCCTGCTTCCAACGCGATTGCGGCTTGCGGATCGACCACGCGCTGCTCTCGCCGAAACTGGCGGAGCGTCTGGTCTCAGCCGAGCCCGACCGCCGGGAACGTGGTGAGGAACAACCCTCAGATCACGTGCCGGTGCTGGTGGACCTCAAAGCCTAAGGCGGATCACTCCGGGTCTTGGATGCCCTTAAAGCCGGTGGCGATCACGTATTGCTCGCTTGATTCCTTGCGGCTGGCGGGCGGCTTGGCGTGGCGGACGAAGGTGAAATGCTTCTTCAACGGCTTGAGCATTTCCTTCTCGGTGCCGCCCTGAAACACCTTGGCGATGAACGCGCCGCCCGGCGCCAGAATCTCCAAAGCAAATTCCAGCGCCAATTCGGCCAGGCCAATGATGCGCAGATGATCCGTGCCCGCATGGCCGGTGGTGTTGGGCGCCATGTCGCTCATCACCAGATCGGCCTTGCCGCCGAGCAGGCTGGTCAGCCGCGCCGGCATATCGGGATCACTGAAATCGCCCTCGATCAACTGTGCGCCGGGAATGCGATCAATCGGCAGCAAATCCACGCCGACCACCTCCGTCGCCCCGCGTCGGATGGCCACTTGCGTCCAGCCGCCCGGCGCCGCGCCCAGATCGACCACCCGCACGCCGGGGCGGATCAATTTGAACCGGTCATCGAGTTCGATCAGCTTGAACGCGGCACGTGACCGCCAGCCCTGTGCCTTGGCTGCGGCCACATAGGGATCGTTGAGTTGACGCATCAGCCAGGCCTGCTGACCGGTGGTGCGCTTGTTCGTCTTGCGCAGCATGACGGACAGGCCGCGCGTATTGCCGCTGGAAGATTTGGGTTTTTTTGTCATCGTGTGTGTCGGTTGCAGTGAATGCAGGCCCGCGTCAATCGCGCATAGGCGCTGCGGGCATGCGCGGACGGGTCATCGGGCGGGCGCGGTCGGCACGGATCAGGCGCATCAGCAGCCCTTCACGCAGCCCACGATCAGCCACCACCACTTCCGACGCCGGCCAAAGCGTCTGAATTGCCTGGAATATCGCACAGCCAGGCAGCACGAAATTCACCCGGTCCGGCCCCACGCAAGGATGTTCGGCAAGTTTTGCAGCCCCCATATCGCGCAGCTCATTCAACGCCGCCATCGCCGCATCGCGGGACAGCACAAGGCCATCGACCGCTGGGCGGCTATATTGCTTCAGCGACAGCACAATGCCCGCCAGCGTCGTCACGGTGCCGGAGGTGCCGAGCAGCCGCACACCGCCCTGACGGATTTCCTGGCTGATCCTGTGCACCTGTTCGAAGGGCAGCAGGCGGGCGATGACATCCTCCATCATCGCGGCAAAGCCATCCGGGTCGAAACCGGAGGTGCCAAACCGATCCGCCAGCGTGGCCACCCCCACCGGCAGCGAGACATAGCCACAGAGCTGCGGCATGCCGCGTTCGTCGATGCGCACCCAGACCAGCTCGGTGGAGCCGCCGCCGATATCGAACAGCAGCGCGCGCCGAATCCCGGCCCCGAGCAAGGGCGCGCAGCTATCAAGCACCAAAGCGGCTTCTTCACGGGCGGAGATGATATCAAAATGCAACCCGGTTTCCCGCTCAACGCGGGCAAGAAACTCGGCTCCATTGGCTGCCTGCCGACATGCCTCGGTTGCCACGGCCCGCAATGAGCGCACCTGCCGCCGTGCCAGTCGGGCTGCACAAGCGTGCAGAGCCTCCATCGCGCGCTCGATGGCCGCCTCGCTCAGCACCCCATTGCGATGCAGCCCCTCTCCCAGCCGAACGATGCGGCTGAAGCTGTCAACCACGCGGAAACCCTCAGCTTGCGCGGTGCCAATGAGCATCCGGCAATTATTGGTTCCAAGATCAAGCGCCGCATGCACGGGAAAACCGTGGCGGGGCAAAATCAGAGAGGTTGACTCCTGGTAGGCTGACATCATGTGACTTTCTGGCACGAATCACAGATTTGCGCGTCCGGCCTCTGCTCGGCAAGGATTTAGCACAGTTCGTTTACAAATTTCCGACACAAGGTGGTTGCATACCATCCAGAGCAATGTTAGACGGTGCCCCCGCCCGGATGGGGGATAGTTTAGCGGTAGAACTTCCGACTCTGACTCGGACAGCCTTGGTTCGAATCCAGGTCCCCCAGCCATCCCGGTGCGGTTTCAATCATTTAGCGACAAGAATCCCGCAGTGGTGTGGAGTGGTCCACATCACTGGTCCACAGGACATCCCAGGACTGGCGTTCATCGTGTTCGCCCTGGGCATCTCGCACCACGTGCGGCCCATAACCAAACGAAGTTTATCAACACATCGCCTGAGATGCCCGAAGAATGCCTTCGGAGCCTCCGCGATGCGCTTGCGAAATGTGCTGATTGCGGCGAGGGAATATGCCGGGTGAGGGGATTGAACCCCCGACCTTCGGTTTACAAAACCGCTGCACTACCGCTGTGCTAACCCGGCATCGGGCGCGCATGTTCAAGCCGATTTTGTCGGACGGATCAAGCCGTTTGCGCGTCAATCCAGACAATCTCGCCCATGGCCTGCGTTGGAGCGAACAGATCAACCGTCTCGCCCATCAGCACAGAGCGGATGATTTTCAACGGTCCACCATGCGACACCACCACCGCATCCTCGCCCGCTTCCAGCAAGGCCTGAGCGAAAGCTTGGGTGCGAGAGAGCAGAGAGGCACCAGTTTCGCCGCCCGGTGCCGAGAAGGCCAGCGGGTTGTCGGCCCAAAGGTCGAGGGCGTCGATGGGCACGTCGTCCCACATTTTCCCCTCCCAGGCACCAAAATCCAGCTCCTGCAGCGCGTCGTGAAACTCCGCCGCACATGCCAGCGCAGGCGTGATCAGTTCGGCGAGCATGCGGCAGCGGCGGGCGGGGCTGGAATGCAGGCGGGCTGGGCGGAATCCGGACAATCCGAACAACACAGAAGACGCATCCGCATCCGGGGCGACAGCAACATCAAGCCTGCCGTAACAGGTGCCCACGGCGATATCGGGGCGCAAATGTCTGATCAAGGCAATCCGCATCAAACCAATCCCACCCCTGCTAAACCGCACGCTTGCCGATAACCGCCATGCGCAGCCGGGTCGATACCCAGTCAATGGCGGAGACGGTGATCAGCAGCATGATGATAATAAACGAAACCTGATGCCATTCGAGCGTGTTGATCATCTCGGACAGCGACAGCCCAATGCCACCCGCGCCGACGATGCCGATGATGGTGGCCGAGCGGGTGTTGGATTCAAAGAAATAGAGCACCTGACTGACGATGACCGGCAAAATTTGCGGCAACATGCCGAAGCGCACTGCCTCCAAGCCAGAGCCGCCCGCCGAGAGGACGCCCTCCACCGGTTTGCGATCCGCTGTCTCGATGGCTTCGGAGAACAACTTGGCCAAGGCACCGAAATCCGAGCAGATAATCGCCAACGTGCCCGCGAACGGGCCGAGGCCGACGACGTTGATCCAGATGAGCGCCCAGACCAGCGTGTCCACGCCGCGCATGGTGTCGAACATCCGGCGGGAGAGAATGTGCAGCACCACATTTGGCACCACGTTCTTCGCCGCCAGGAAGCCGAACGGGAATGCAAGAGCGGCCGCGATCAGCGTGCCGAGGAAGGCGATGCCGAGGGTTTGTTCCAACTGTATCAGATAGAACCCCACCCGATGCCAGGTTTCAGGATTGGGCGGGACCATCAAGGCGATGATGAAGCCGAGATTGGCCGCACCGTCGATGAACATCTCCACCCCAAAGCCCTGCCGCCAGAGCGCGAACATCAGCACGCCCAGCGCCGCCACGAAGGGCAGTGCCAATTCGATGCGGCTGCGCCAATTGGTGCTGTGGCTTTCATGGTGACGCGGATTGGTCTCTGACGCCATCAGATGATGACGCAGCTTCTCGGTCAGATGGTCGATGATCATGACGGTTGCGATGATCATCAGGATGATCGCACTGACGTCAGAATCGTAGAATTTGCGGATAGAGACCATCAGCGTCATGCCGATCCCGCCGGCGCCGACGAAGCCGAGCACGCCGGCGCTGCGGACATTGACCTCAAAGCGCAGCAGCGCGTAGCTGATGAAATTGCTCTGCACCTGCGGCAGCACGCCAAAGCGGATCTGCTGCACCCAGCTGCCACCGGCGGCTTGGATGCCCTCGACCGGCTTCATGTCGATATTCTCGACGACTTCAGAAAATAATTTGCCCAATGCGCCGGTGGTGTGCAGCGCAATCGCCAGCACGCCGGGCACCGCACCGAGGCCGAAGGCACCGACGAAGATCATCGCAAAGACGATATCCGGCACGGTGCGACCGAATTCCAGCACGCGCCGCATCACCGCACTGATCCAGGGTGTTTTCACCAGATTGCGCGCACAGGTGAAGCTCAGCACCCCGCCCAGCATCGCGCCGAGCAACGTGCCAGCATAGGCCATCAGAATGGTGTCGAGCAGTTGCAGGCTCCATTTCGGCAGCCCCCAATACCACTCGACTGGATCGGTCCAGACCAACGCGCCAGACTCGAGATGAAACAGGCCGTTGATGTAGTTTGTAAAATTGCCGATGTGTTCGGCGAAGACCGTGGGGCGGATTTCCGCCGCCTCCCCCGCCATCAGCATCAGCACGGCAAGGCTTGCCAGCACCAACAGGCTCACCCGACGTCGCCGATCCACATGCGCGGCATAATCGCCAAGCAATCGCGCCAGATTGGCGGCGTCAGCGGGCTTCACGGTGCGGGCCAAAAGCTGTGTCTCCACGGCGCATCACCGCGCGCACGGAAACGCGATCCAGACACATGGTCCGGATCGCGGCTCCAGGCTTACGATGAGGAAGCTTGAAATCAGGCCGACTTACGCAGGCCATCGACGAAACGCACCAGCTTGATGGTGTCTTCGTAATCGGCGTTGCTGATCGGCTCCCACGCCTTGTCTTTGCCATCGGACAGCTTGGCGAAAGCGTCCGGAGCCTTTTTCGGCGCGTTGAAGAAGGCGGCCTTGATGGTCTCTTTCAGATCAGCCGGCACGCTCTCCAGAATGGCGAGCGGCGAGTTGATGATCAGATCCGACTTCACGATGATGCGGAAATCCGCCTTGGTCAGCGTCTTGCCGTCTTTGTCGCGCACCATGCCCTTGTTGAGCATGCGCGTGAGGTTGCTGTCGTCATCGGCGTTCCACCAATTGGCGCACACATCGACCGTGCCCTGGGCGAGGGCGAGGACGGCGTTCTCGTGGCTGCCGGTGATGACCATTTTGGAGAAGTAGCTCTCCGGCTTGATGCCGAGCTTGTTCAGCTTGAACAGCGGCATGTTGTAGCCCGAGGTCGAGTTCGGATCGACCAGACCCAAGGCGCGGCCCTTGAGGTCTTCGATCTTCTGATACGGGCTGTTCGACCGCACATAGAACACCGAGTAATAGCCCTTGCTGCCGTCGGAGTTCACTTCGATGGCGAAGGCATCGGTTTTGACGCCGATGATGCGTGCCTTGGAGAAGCTGGCCGGGCCGTAATAGGCGATCTGCACGTTACCGGCCTTCTGGCCTTCGATGACGGCGGCGTAGTCATTGGCGACACGCAGCGTAACCTTGGTGCCGATTTCCTTGCTCAGATACTCCATGAACGGCGCGAAGCGGTCCATCACGCCAGAAGCGTTCTCAGCCGGGACGATGGCGAAGACGAGTTCTGGATACTGAGCCTTCCAGCTTTGGGCAAAAGCCGGAGCTACAACAACTGCACCAGCGGCAGCAAGCATCGAGCGACGAGTCAGCATAGTCTGTCTCCTGTTGGAAAAAGTTAGGCGCTGAGGGCCATCTGACGGTGCGCAGTGTCGAGCACCTCGCCCGCTTCGAGCCCGTAAAGCTCCCGCGCGACATCTTCGGTCAGTGCGGATGGCGGCGCGTCGAACACCACGCGGCCCTGCGACATACCGATCAGGCGGTCGCAATAGCCGCGCGCGAGGTCGAGCGAGTGCAAATTGCACAGCACGGTGATGCCGAACTCCCGATTGATGCGCTGCAGGGCGTCCATCACGATTCGGGTGTTGCGCGGATCGAGTGAGGCAATCGGCTCATCGGCCAGGATCAGTTCCGGCTCCTGCACCAAGGCACGACAGATCGCCACGCGCTGTTGTTGGCCACCCGAGAGTTGGTCGGCGCGCTGCACGGCGAGGCTGGCGATGTCGAATTGTTCGAGCGCAGAGAGGGCGATCACCCGGTCATCATGTGGCCAGAGCTTGAGCATCGTCCGCCAGCCCGGCACATGGCCCAGGCGGCCCATCAGCACATTGGTCAGCACATCGACGCGGCCGACGAGATTGAATTGTTGAAACACCATCGCACAGCGCCGCCGCCAATCACGCAATTCGGCACCGCGCAGAGCTGTCACATCCTGGCCGTTCCATTCGATGCGCCCATGCGTGGGCTCCACCATCCGGTTGAGCATGCGCAGCAGCGTGGATTTTCCTGCGCCGGAGCGCCCGATCACCCCGACAAAACTGCCGGATGGGATGTCGAGTGTGATGTCCTGAGCGGCGAAGCGGTCGCCATAGGCGCGTGAAAGTCCGGAAATGCGCAGCATGGGGTTCCCCTAACTGCCACGCCGATTACACCGCCACCGATGACAGTAGCGTGTCGCTTCGATGCCAGTTGGATGACGTTGTTGTGTCAGACCACGAGGGCGTGAGACGGGGTTGGCAGCTGTGCGATTTCTATTGAGTTAGACCACATAACGTGTCAATTATATTCACATGAACACCTCTCCCCTTCCCTCCCTCTCTTTGAGCCTGTCGGCGGTGCTGTGTGCGCTGCGCGCGGCGGTGGGCGGGTGGGAAGTGCGTGGTGTGATGAACCATGTGCTGGCGATGCTGCTGCATCGTCGGCTGGGCGAAATCTGTGGGAAAATTGAACGACTGGCAGCGCGGTTCCAGGCCGGGCGACTGTGGCGGCGGCAGGTGCAAGCGCGGAATGACGCGCGGCGGCCGACCAAGTGCGTGCGGATTTGGCCCCGGCGATTCGGCTGGTTGGTGCGGGCGGTCTCCTATCAAGCGGCTGGCTATGGCGCGCAATTGCGGGCGATTCTAGAGCAGCCAGAGATGGTCGAACTGCTGCAAGCAGCCCCGCAAGCGGCGCGGATTCTGCGGCCCGTGTGCCGGATGTTGGCGGTGGAGGCATCGCTGCTGCGGCCTGGGGAATGTGTGGCCGAACCCAAAAAGCGAGAGGTGAAGCCGCGCCTGCGTCAGAAGCGACCGCCGGTTGATTGGGGGCGGATTCCACTGCCACGCGGGGTGCTGACGGCGGCGCGACGGCGGCGATTTTGCCAGAGCGAATGAGGCTTGGGGAAGAAAGGCGGCCTAATTGTTCCGGTTTGATTATGATATGCCGACCGCAGTTCAACCACACCACGTCGTCAGTGCAAGCGCCGCGCCGCAATAACGCTGTGGTGCTCCACCAACGAGGCCGGCAGTATCACTCATGCCGCCTCGCGGTTGATGCAACGCAGCAAAGCCTTGGTAACGTCATTCAATCGTGGACGCGGTACCCGACGAATGTGTAAAGCATCTCCCTCATAGCGCAGCATGCCGGCCGCCGCCTTCGCGGGGGGCAAGGGTTGCGCCCTTGTCTGTACGGTTTCCGAAAAACATGAGCTTTAGCCAATCACATCCCGCCCTTGCGCGCGCTCTTCTCGCACGCGAATACACTGAGCCGACGTCGGTTCAGAGCGCCGTTCTGGCCGCTGCCGATGGTGGCCGCGACCTGCTGGTCTCTGCCCAGACCGGCTCGGGCAAAACCGTCGCCTATGGTCTGGCGATGGCGCCGACCCTGTTGGGCGGGGAAGCCACCTTCGAACGCGCCCGTCGCCCGCTGGCCCTGGTTGTCGCCCCCACGCGCGAACTGGCCATGCAGGTGCATCGCGAGCTCACCTGGCTGTATGAGCACACCGGCGCGCGCGTGATCTGCTGCGTTGGCGGCACTGATGCCCGCTTCGAACAGCGCGCCCTTCAGGGTGGTGCCCATATCGTTGTCGGCACGCCGGGTCGTCTGCGTGACCACACCGAGCGCGGCAATCTGGATTTCTCCGATCTGCGCGCGGTGATCCTCGACGAAGCCGATGAGATGCTTGATCTCGGCTTCCGCGAAGATCTGGAATTCCTGCTTGAGACGATGCCGGATAGCCGCCGCACGCTGCTGTTCTCGGCCACCATCGCGCCGGAAATTGCCTCGCTCGCCCGCCGCTATCAGCAAGACGCGCTGCGCATCGACACCGTGATGCGTCATGTGCCGCATGCCGATATCGAATATCGCGCGGTGATGATGGGCGGCCATGAGTTGGAAGGCGCGCTGGTGAATGTCCTGCGCCACGAAGATTCCCGCGCTTCCATCGTCTTCTGCGGCACCCGTGAGGGTGTGCGTCGCTTGCAGGCCAATCTCGAAACCCGCGGCTTCTCCTGCGTGGCGCTGTCTGGCGAGTTGAGCCAGAACGACCGCAACCATGCGCTGCAAGCTTTGCGCGATGGCCGTGCCCGCATCTGTGTGGCCACTGACGTTGCCGCCCGTGGCCTCGATCTGCCCGATCTGGCGCTGGTGGTGCATGCCGATCTGCCGACCGATCGTGACATTCTGCTGCATCGCTCGGGCCGCACCGGTCGCGCTGGTCGCAAGGGTGTGTCTGTGCTGATGGTGCCGCATTCCAAGCGTCGCCGCGCAGAGATGCTGATCCGTGGCGCGGGCGTGCAGTGTTCGTGGAGCACCCCGCCTGCTGCTGCCGACATCCGCGCCCGCGATCAGGAGCGCCTGCTGTCTGACCCGATCCTGACCGAACGCGCTGAGGGCCAGGAAGCCGTGTTGGCGCGCAAGCTGCTCGAAGGCCGCTCGGCGGAAGACGTGGCAGCGGCGTTGATCCGCCTGTATCAGGCTCGCCTGCCCGCCCCTGCTGACGGCTTTGATTCGGTGCCGCGCCAGATGGCACCTGCCGTGCGCAGCAGCGAGGATTATCGCGCTGCCCGACCGCATCAGGAGCAGGTGCATCAGGGCGCGCCGCGTGAGCGTCGCCTGGAGGCGTTCAACGGCACGGGCTGGTTCCGCGTCAATGTGGGTCGCTATCAGAACGCCGACCCGAAATGGCTGCTGCCGATGATCTGCCGCGTGGGTGATGTCACCCGCGCTGAGATTGGTGCCATCCGGGTGTTCGACCGCGAAACCCGCTTCGAAATCGCCGCTGATGTCGCTGCGCGCTTTGAGCAGACGATGGAGGCCTCGGTGGAGCAGGATTATCAATTCGCCCGCGCCGATGCCGCCCCTGGACCGCAGGAAGCCGCTGGCGCGCCGCCGCCGCGTGGGTTCAACCCGCGTGAAGGCAAGAAGCCGTTCCACAAGGGTGGCCCGGCTCCTTATAAAGGCAAGCGCCGCGCTGGCTGATTTCGGTTTGGCCCGGCATTTCCTGCCGGGCCGCTAACCGGATCTTTACCGTCTGCCGCTTAGATCAGCGGCGATGAACGACACCGATTCCCCCTCTCCTTGGCCTGACTGGTTCGCGCTTCCCGGCGGCAGCAAAACTGCGTCGGAGGCGGCGTTTTCGGCGGCGCAGAATTTGGCCGAAGGTGCCCAGCGCTTGCTGCGCACCTCGCGCGCCCTGGCCTCCGCCGGGCGACCGATCGACCTCACCGGCCTGCATCTGTGCATCGGCCGCCTGACCGCCAGCATTCTTGATCTCGACCCCGATGACGGCTGCCGCTTGCGCCCGGCTCTGCAGGGGCTGCTGTTTGATCTCGACCGCCTGCAGGCGACGCTGGAGGCAAGCGGCACGTGATCCTTCCCCATCATGGAAAAACACCATGGAACTCCACGACGCGCTCATCTCGCTGTCCGCCCTGGTGGGTGTGCTGGCGCTGGTGTTGCTGAGCAAACGCCTGCTGCAGCCGGGCAAAGGATGGCGTCCGGTGATGGCGGGTCGGATCACCGTGCTCGAATCCCGCGCCATCGACAACCGCCGCCGCCTGGTGCTGGTGCGGCTGGATGGGCGGGAGTTTCTGCTGCTGACGGGTGGGGCGAATGATGTGGTGATCGCAGGAGATGCGACATGATCGCCCTGCTGCTGCCCCTGTTGCTGCTGCCCTTCCCGGCGCTGGCGCAATCGGTGAACATCGATCTCGGCGCGGGCGGTCAGGCCGGGGCAACCTCGCACATGGTGCAATTGACCGCGCTGCTCACCGTGCTGTCCATTGCCCCCAGCCTGCTGGTGATGATGACCGCCTTCACCCGCATCGTCATCGTGCTCTCGCTGTTGCGCAGCGCCATCGGGGCCCAGGGCACGCCACCGAACACCGTGCTGATCGGGCTTGCGATGTTCCTGACCTGGTTCGTGATGCAGCCGGTGCTCGATCAGGCCTGGACGACGGGCGTGCTGCCGATGTCTGACGGCAAGATCGACCCGATGGAGGGCTTGCGCCTGACCGCCGAGCCGTTCCGCCGCTTCATGGCCGCCAATCTGCGCGGTGCCGATCTGCGCCTGTTCCTCGACCTTGCGCATCTGCCCACACCCGACACGCCCGAACAGGCAAGCTGGCGCGCATTGGTGCCGGCGTTTCTGGTGGGTGAATTACGACGGGCGTTTGAGATGGGGTTCATGCTCTATCTGCCCTTCTTGGTGATCGACATGGTGGTGGCCAGCGTGTTGATGAGCCTGGGCATGATGATGCTGCCCCCCAACATCGTCTCCCTGCCGTTCAAGCTGATCTTCTTCGTGCTGGTTGATGGCTGGCGGCTGGTCTCCGGCTCGCTGGTGCAGAGTTTCGCGGATATGCGTTAGGCTGGGGCACATCCGGGGGGGCAGAGATGAACGGCATTCTTCATACAGTGCGCACCAAGACGCTTGAGATCGCCTTCGAGGAGCATGGCTCGAAAAGCGGCCTGCCCGTCATCTTGCTGCACGGCTTTCCCTACGCCCCGCGCGGCTATGGGCCGATGCGCTTTCTCACGCCAGACACACTGCGCTCCGGGCAACAAGCCGCCCTCGATTCCGATCTGCGCGATCTGCTCGATGCGCTCGACATCGCGCAGGCGGCATTGGTCGACTTCGACTGGGGGGGCCGCGCTGCCTGCATTCCGGCTTCGGGCATAACCCGCCGCAGGAGGCTCCACAGGCGGTGGCGGATGCGCTGATCGCCCTGCTGAAAACATAAACGCCGCCCGATGCAAGGCGGCGTTCACGCAATCAGAGCATCAGCGCGGCAAATGCTGTGCGATGTAGGGCGGCAGGTTGAAGGCGCCGACATGGATTTCTGGCGTCCAGTATTTCGTCTGGTCCAGCATGCCAGCCGCGATAGCACGCGCGCGGATGGTCTCCACCGGCACCTGACCAAGGCCCGCCTGCTTGGCGGCAAAGCCCAACGTCATGAACCCACCGACATAGGTCGGCACGGCGGCGACATAGGCACCGACATGCGGGATGAACTTGGCGCGACGCACCGAGGTCTCACGCAGTTCGTCCGCCTGCATGAACGGCACACCGCATTGATTCACCACCAAACCGCGCTCGGTGAGGATACGGGCGCAATTGGCGTAGAATTCATCGGTGAACAGTACTTCGCCCACGCCGATCGGGTCGGTGCTATCGACGATGATCACATCGAAGCTGGCATCCGGCGCACGACGCACATAATCAATGCCGTCGCCGACGATCACGTCTGCACGCGGGTTGGTCCAGGCGTCACCTGCGATCATCGGCAGGAATTCTTTGCACAGGCGGATCACTTCGCCGTCAATTTCCACCATCACCGCGCGCTCGACGCCCTTATGCTGCAGCACCCGGCGCAGCACACCGCCATCGCCCGCACCGATGATCAGCACGTTCTTCGCATCGCCATGCGCCAGCAGCGGTACGTGGGTGAGCATCTCCTGATAGACGAACTCATCGGCCTCGGTGATCTGCGTCACACCATCGAGCAGCATCACCCGGCCATGCGAGGTGCTCTCGAAAATCATGATGTCCTGAAACTCGCTCTGCACACGCGCCAGTTCGCGCTTGACCAGAAAACGCTGGCCCCACTCGGGATAAAGCGTCTCATTCACCCAGGAATCGGTCGCCATGTCGGCTCTCCTCGCAAAGAGGTGTCACAAAGACGGGCCGGACGTTTCCGTCCGACCCGCAATGTCATCACATGATGCAGCGGCGCTGTTGAGCGCCACCGCATTGATCAGTAAACGCGCCCGCGACGCTGTTCGTCGGCGTCGATGCGGGTCGGCTTGAAAGCCGCCTGCAACACCGGGATCGCCTTGTTCGGATCGCATACGCCGCACATGAACAAATCGATGGCTGCGAAGTTCTTCTCCGGCCACGTGTGGATGGAGATGTGGCTTTCAGCCAGCACCAACACGCCAGAGACGCCGCCATTGGGCGAGAAGTGGTGGAAATGCGAGTGCAGGATCGTCGCACCCGAGATGATGGCGGATTCGCGCAGAGCAGCGTCGATATGCGCCGGATCATCGAGATTCGTGGCGCCCCATAGGTCAACGAGCAAATGTGTGCCCGCGAACTTCATGCCGTCACGTTCGACGAAATAATCCTTCTGTTCCCCCGAGTCGATTTCGACCGGAACAATTGTAACCTGGTTATCGCTCGGGAGTACCGAGACCATCCCCAGTGGCGAGAGTGCGTTCATGGCACCAACCCTTCCAACCAGCAGACGGCCTGTTGGGCACCGCCCCGCATGGGCGGGCCCCCTGGGGCCAAGGCGGCGGAATTTGATGAAAACAGGAGGCGGACGCAAGAACAAATCGCCCCTTGGGCCAATATTTTGCGCATATCTCGCCCGCAATGGCGGGGCAAGCTCGACAACACTTCACCCACCAGTGCCGAGTGACGGCACAACTGGCTTGCGCTGACCACCCACACCGACGCCCGATACACCAATCGGGACGGATGTCAGGAAGCTAATGTCATCGGCAAGCTTGCCCGGCGGCAGACGCGGCAAGGCCTCAGCGCGCAGCTTTTGCAACATGGTTGCGTCATTGGCCTGGGCTGCAGAACCGGCCAATCGCAGCAGAATCTCCGCCTCTGCCGCGCTCAACACCCCTTTTGCTGGCAGCACACGTTGAGCAACACGCCGCCAAGCATCCTCGGCTTCCGGCCATAGTTTCGCCCGCTCCGCCAATGTCGCCCGCTTGCGATCTGCCGCCTCACTGTCCAATTCCAGCAAAGCTTGGCGCGCGCTGGCGAAATCTCCCTCTTCGGCAACCGCGTCGGCGAACACCAAACCGCGCCGTTCCAGCAAGGTTGGCGGCAAGTCGACTCCAGCCGATTGCGACAATGCCTCCAGTGCCTCCGCCGGGTGCCCGGCCAACAACCTTGCTTCGGCCAACCTGCCACCAAATTCGGCGCGGGCCAGTCCAGCCGGGGCGTTGGCAACCATGCGTTCGAGGAACACCGATGCTTTGTCCGGCAAGTCGAGCGCCATCAGTCGGTCCGCCAACAATTGCGCCAATTCTAGCCCGGCCGCGCCATCAGGCATCAGATCGGCGTTCTCTTCGGCAAGCGCCACCAGATCGAACGGCGTGGCCCCGTCGTCACCAATGGGGTGCAACGCCGCCGCGAATGAGGCCACTAGCCGGGCGTGCAATTGATTTTGCTGCTCCGGCCACAGCGTCTCGCTCTCACGCAATAATTGCAACGCCGTGCGCCACTGTCCGGCCTGACCGAGCAATTGTGCCGTGCGCAGGCGCAACTCGATCTCGCGCTGATCGCCGCGCCAGCCATACAACATCTTGCTCAAGGCCTGCGCGGTCTCGGCTGCATTTGCACGATCAGACGACAGCCGCAATTCCGCTGCCTCGCGCGCGGCACGATAATGGACAAGGCGGTCGGGCGAATGCGCCAGTTGATCGAATCGTTGCAACGCATCATCGGCCGCGCCGCTCTTGCGGTCGAGCAAGGCGCGCGAAAATTCGAGTGTGCCGTCATCGGGATGGCGCGCCAGCAGGGATTTGGCCGCGTCGATCTGACCAGCCTCCACCAATGTCTCCGCCACCAAGGGCAGCAGGCGATGTTGCAGTTCCGGCGGATAGACTTCCAACAATGGCAGCGTGTTGGCCAGAATCTGCGCGGCTTTCGGAGACTCCTCCTGCGCCTTTGCCTGCCTGATTGCCCGCCAGAGTGTGATCTCGTCCACCCCATCAAGCCGAGCATCATCCAAGCCACCCGCCTCGCTGAGCCGGTCATCCAACACTGCGGCGATCGCAGACAGACCAATTGCGCGCGGATCGTCGGCCGCGCGCACATCCGCGTTGGTGGTCAGGGCAAGCACAGCTTGTGCCTCCACGGCCATGCCGAGGGCCAGCATCGCCTCGGCGACGGTGATTCGGGCATTGGCCTTGGATTGCGGCGGCGAGTCGGCGGCACCCCGCAAGGCACTTTGCAGCCGACGCCACAATGCCGGATTACTTTGCTGCGGCAGATCGAACATGCGCGTCAGCCGACTGCCTGCCGCCGCATTGCGCTCGACCGGGCCCAATCGGCTGACCGACAAAGCGCCGCCACCCTCGACATCGATGCTGAATCCCAGTGGCGCGCTGCGCAGCCGGATTGAATCCAGCAAAGGCCGCATCACCACGCCCTGCCAACTCGGCAGCAACACGAAATCCGGCGTACGCCGCGCCACAGGCAACCCTTGTCCGGCGTCAGACTGCGTGCCGATCAGTAAAAATCCACCTGTCTGCGGATCAGGCACCGAGACGACAAAGCCGGGCTTGCGCGCGGTGAGCAGAACGGAATTCTCGGCATTGACCATGTCCATCGAATCAGACGCCGGTTGCACCGCATCGCCGCCGATGGCCGTGACCAGCCAGCCCGTTTTGCGACGTTCAAGATGCAGATCCGTCCCAGGCGGCAGCTTCACCCGCAGCAAGGTTGCCCCCGGCCATTCCTGCACCGCCGCACTGCCAAACACCGGATCCTGCCGTACAGCGGCGAGGTCGATTGGCTTGCGTTCATCGAACACCACCCAGGCATCACCATCCATCGCGAATGCCGCCGCGCCGACCTGGGGGCCAAACGGGATTTCCAGCCGATGGCCAGGGCCGAATTCCGGAACCTCCTGCAAGGTGGCCGCGATTCCATGCACCACCTGCCGATCCGCAGGCATGTCGGATGGTGGCGCGGCGACAGGTGGCGGGTGCGGCGGTGGATCGGCTTGCGTGCTCAGCACGCTTGCCGCTGATGTCGGCGACGACACCGGCGGCAGCACCGGCGGCAGCACTGGCGCGGATCTGATCGGCTCGGGCTTGGGCGCTGGCAGCCGTTGCGTCACGTTTGGCTTGATCGGAGCGGGTTTTGCCGGAGTCGACGCCGTTGCATGTTGCAATGCCGGATCAGCCGGATCGAGCGCATCGAGCACGAGATGCTGATTGATGATCGCCCGCCGCAGATTGCTGCCCGGCTTGAGCGAGATATGCAGCTCTCCCGCCACGACCTCCAGCGACACGACATTGCGCGGCAGACGTGCCGGAGGCGACACGTTTGTCGCGCCGAGTGCTACAGTAACATTCTGGCCATTTTGGCTCACCCGCAAAGATGTGGCATCGGCGGCATCGACAACGACGCGCCCGAAGCCGTCATGGTCGCCGTATCGCAGTGTCACCGGCGATTCTGCATGGACCTGCCCGATCAAGGCCAGCAGCATGGCTGCGAGCCTGAACGGGAATATGCGCCGCAGTTTCACTCGAAACTCGCCAATAGCCGGTCGATTTCAGACTGGTCCATCGCCGTCATCGGCAATTGCGGACCATTGAGCAGCGCCGCCTCTCCGTGGGTTGAGGCTGCGTTGTGCAGCGGCGCGGCGGAAGGATCGCCGAAGGCTTCAACAATATGCGCCACCTTCGCCTCGATGGCCTGCAACGTGCCCACCACCTTGCCGATGCGTTGGCCGGTGATGTCCTGAAAGCTGCAGGCCTCGTAGATCCGGGTGGTGGCCTCGGCGAGGATGTCCGCCTGCTTGCCCTTCATCGATGCGCCGAGCGTGTCGAGCGCCTCGCAACTTTCCAAAATGGCATTCGTCGCCGCTGCGGTGTGCGAGACGATGGCGTCCAGTTCATCCGTGGCTGAGGGAATCTGGCTGACGGTGATGTCATCCACCCGCAAAGCGGCGATTTCGGCCTTGGCGGCGGCGATGGTGCGGCCCAATTCCTCCACTTCGGCGAGCAATTCGGTATCGCGCGACGACAAATCGCCATGCAGGGTGGCAAAGACGGCGCGCACCACGGTTTCGATCTCCTCACGACTGACCGGAGGGGCCGCCGACAGATGTTGCGCCAGCCGCTCGGACATGGCGCGGGCGGTGGAGGCTGCGTTATCCATGACCAAGCACCTTTTCGATCTTTTCCTTCAGCGTCTCTGCATTGAAGGGTTTGACGATGTAGTTCGAAACGCCGGCCTGCTTGGCGGCGACCACATTCTCCGCCTTGCTCTCAGCGGTGATCATGATGAAGGGTGTCTCCTTCAGACGACCATCGGCGCGCACTTCCTGCAGCAATTGCAGGCCGGTCATCGGCTGCATGTTCCAATCACTGATCACCAAGCCATATTGACCCGCCCGCAGCTTGGCCAATGCCTCTGAGCCGTCCGAGGCTTCATCGACATTGTTGAAATCAATCTGTTTCAACAGGTTGCGGATAATTCGCAGCATGGTCTTGTAGTCGTCCACGATCAGGACGTTCATGGATTTATCGATGCTCATGTCTGGCTCCGTCCGAGTGTGCGGGAATAGGTCATGTCAACCTCCGGCGCTGGGTTTGGGGGAAGGCTTCGGGGGGGATGGGGTGACGCGATTATGCTCGGCGCGCAGGCGGGCCAACTCGGTCGTCACCAGCCGGGCGCGATCGGGCAACATCGCAGCCAAAATCGACGCGGCGCGGCTTTCCTTCATCCGGTCCAGCACCGGCAGCAGGACAGGCAGATCGAGGTCGTCGAAAATCGTCGCAGCGTCGTGCGGCTTCATCGCTTCGTAGGTTTTTACCAAGCCTTGCCAATTCACCTCATCGCGTGAGGCACGCTGTTGTTCGAGGGTCTCAAGGCGGGCTTGCAATTGCTTGAGTTCGTCAAAGCGGGCGTTCAGACGTGTCTCCATTGCGGAATCGGTCGCCTCGCGCGCCGCCAAAGCCGCCTCGCGGGTGTCCAATGTTGTGCGGCGGGTGCGCAGATCGTTCAGCAATGCGCGCTCGCTGTCAGTCACTGGCCGCTCAGCGGGCGGTGCGGGCTTTTCACCCACGGGAACTGGGGCAGCCGGTGGGGGTGTGGCTGCGGATTTCGGCTCTGACTTCTCGGCAACCGCGCCCTCGGCTTTGGTGGCCGCCAGCACGACCTCGCCCGAACGCACCACCAGCAGAATGAGCATGACAAGAATCGTCACCGGCAGCAGGCGCGGCACCAATGTTGGGCGTGAGAGGCGGGGGTGGGGGCGGTGGGCTGCGCTCATGCGCCCTCCTCCACATCGCTGATGGCGCGCCCCAGTTTGAGTGCGCGCAGCAAATCACGCTCGGCCTGGCTGCGCAGTTTGACACCCCCCCCCTCGTCCAGCGCTGACGCCGAAGCCGGTTCGGGCAATGCGGCAAAGGATTCGTCGCGGCGGGCGCGCAGGCCGAACGTGTCGGCGGGTGGGGTGGCATCCATGCGCAAAGCGTCAGCACGCGCGGCTTTCAATCCGACCTCCAGACGATCCGCCACGCGCTCGGCGCGCTGGGCGAGGAAGGCGAGATCGTCGCGCAACTCGCCTGCCCGCTCGGTTTGCCGCGCCAATGCCTGTCCTGCCCCTTCCGCCCCGCTGCGCAGGCGCTCCACCCCCTGCTCGGCCTGCTGGGTTGCGCTGTCGAAGCTGGTAATAAGACCGTCAAGCTCGACGCGATCTCGCTTAAGAACACCAAGTGCACGTTCCAGCCGCATGGCGTGAAACAACGTGGCAATCAGCAGAATAATCAGGGTGAGATCGAGGCCGATCTGCATCACACCACCCCCGACGGCGCGCGCAAGCAGGGGTTTTCGATGCGCACCGCCACCCGATTCTTGCGTCGGCCAACCCGGCCTTCGAACAAGGTCGTCGCCCCGCAGCGCAGCGCCACCGTGCTATCCGGTTGGGAATTCAACATAATCCGACTGCCGACCTGCAGGCGCATCACATCAACCAGACGCATCACCTGCTCATCAAGCACGACGTCCAATTCAACGTCGGTGTTCCAAAGCTCTTCGGCCAGATGGGTTTCCCAGATTGAGTCACGGCCGAATTTCTCGCCCATGAATTGCTGCAACAGCCGCTCACGCACCGGCTCCAGCGTGGCATAGGGCAGCATCAATTCCAGCCGCCCGCCGCGATCCTCCATATCGATGCGCAACCGCGCCAATACGGCAGCATTGGACAGGCGGGAGATGGTGGCAAAGCGCGGATTGACCTCCAGCCGCTCAAATCGGAACGAGACCGGGCAGAGCGGGTCGAAGCTGGCGGAGAGATCGGCGAGCACCACCTGGATCAACCGTTCAACCAAAGTGCGCTCAATGGTGGTGTAAGGCCGCCCTTCGATGCGCATCGCCGCCGTGCCGCGACGGCCGCCGAGCAGCACATCGACAATCGAGTAGATCATCGCGCTATCGACCACCATCAGCCCGTAATTGTCCCATTCCTCAGCCTTGAAGACGGCGAGCATGGCGGGCAGCGGAATGGAATTGAGGTAGTCGCCGAAGCGCAGCGAGACGATGTTGTCGATGCCGACTTCCACATTGTCCGAGGTAAAATTGCGCAACGAGGTGGACATGATGCGCACCAGCCGGTCGAAAACGATCTCCAACATCGGCAGCCGCTCATAGGAGACGAGGCCGGAGGAGATGATCTTCTGAATACCGCTGCGATTATCGCCGCCGCTCGGGCCGTCATCAAAGCCGAGCAGCGAGTCGATTTCCGCCTGATTGAGCACGCGCGCCGGCTGCACCGGCATGGCGGTGGCATCATCGCCCGCTTCGGAATCCAACTCCGCCCCCCAGGCGGCGGCGAGGTCTTCGTCAGATTGTTCGGGCGTATCGCTCATTGGATCAGCATCTCGCTGAACAACACATCCACAATGCGCGCCGGGGCGGCGGCGATGTTGGCGCGGGAGATCAACTCCTCCCGCAGGCGATAAGTGCCGGCGGAACCACGCAGCTCCTCCGGCCGCATTTCGCGCAGATAGGTGGTGAACATGTCCTGCAAGCGCGGCATGGCGGCGGTGACGATGGCCGTGTCTTCGGGCTTGGACAATTCGAGCTTCGCCTTGAGCTTGATGAAGGCGCTGCGGCGCTGGCCGACATTGAGATTGGCAATCAGATCCGGCAGGTCGAGAAATACCGGTGCTTTGGCCGCCTCCGCAGCTTCCTTGCTGATATCGCCCGGCTTTTCGTGCTTGGCGGCCTTCTCCCCGCCCATGCCAAGCAATGGCGGCAGAATGCCCCCGAACCATAGCCCCGCCAGCACGGCGATCAGCACCAGCGGAATGGCGAGAAGAATCAACATCTTCTTCTTGCTCTTCTTCGGTGCACCGGCTTCAGACGGCGCAGGCGTGGCGGCAGCACTGCTCAACGGAATCCCCTTCGGCCAGCGCCCGCGATGAGCGGACAGGCACAGCGTGACGCAGAGGGATTAACAAAGCCTTTCCAGACCGGCGAAATCTGCCGACAGGACGTAATTTGCATCGGCAAAGATTGCCGTGCTGAGAGGATGAGCAAGAAAAATCCGCAGAAATCCGGGGCTCAGGGGCTGGCACGCCGGTTGCGCAGCACCGGGGGAATGGATGTGCCACCCCGGAGCCTGCAATGGAAAATGCCACCACGATTGCCCTCTCTCGCCTTGTTGCCCAGTCCCGCGCGATGGAAGTGACGGCGAACAACCTCGCCAATGCCGGCACGCCGGGTTTCAAAGCAGAGCGGATGGTGTTTGCCGATTGGCTGGTGCGCGAGCCGAACCTGCCCAACACTGACGGATTGCCGCCGGGCGGGCGCATCTTGGCCTACACGCAGGATCGCGCGACCTATCGGGAAGCGCAGCTTGGCACCTTCACCGCCACCGCCAATCCGCTCGACCTTGCCATCGGCAGCAACGGATTTTTCACCGTGCTGACCAAAGCCGGGCCGCGGCTGACCAGGGCCGGGCATTTCGAGCGGGCGACGGATGGGAGGATCGTTGATGGCGTGGGCAATCCGCTGCTCGATACCACCGGCAAGCCGATTCAACTCGCCCCGGCAGACACCATCATCAGCGTAACGCCGAACGGGATGATTTCCAGCCAAAACGGCCAGATTGGGCAAATCGGCGTGGTTGCCCCGCAAGATCCGAACAAAATGCGCGCAGAGGGTGCGCGGCTGCTCTCCACCGACAGCCCGACCAAGGCGGTGGCCGATCCGCAGATTACCCAAGGCGCGTTGGAAGACAGCAACGTCAAGCCGATCAATGAAATCGTCAGCATGATGACCACGCTGCGCGAATTCCAGTTCACCAGCCAATTCGTTCAATCCGAGGGCGACCGCCAGCAAAGTGCGATCGACAAGATCACCCAGCGCACTTCGTAAGCAGCACCCCAGCCAGGAAAGGCGCCCCCATGCGCGCACTCGACATCGCCGGTACCGGCATGCAGGCCCAACAGACCAATGTTGAAGTGATATCCAACAACATCGCCAACCTGACCACCACCGGCTTCAAACGCAGCCGGGCAGAATTTCAGGATTTGATCTACCAAAACCTGCGCCGCGTCGGCTCCAACTCGTCCGACACCGGCACCATCGTGCCCTCCGGCGCGCAGGTGGGCTTGGGCGTGAAAACGGCGGCAATCTACCGGATCAATGAGCAGGGCAATCTGCAACAAACCTCCAACAGCCTCGATCTTGCCATCCAGGGCAACGGCTTTTTCCAGGTCACACTGCCCTCGGGCGAGACCGCCTATACGCGCGACGGCACGTTCAGCCTGTCGGCCAGCGGTCAGATCGTTACGGCGGATGGCTATGTGGTGCAGCCGGGCATCACCATTCCAACCAACGCCACCGGCGTGACCATCGACACCTCGGGCGAGGTGCAGGTGAGCATTCCCAACCAAACCGCGCCCACGTTGGTCGGCGCGTTGCAATTGGCGAATTTCCCCAACCCGACCGGGCTTGAAGCGCAAGGCGGCAATTTGCTGTTGGCCACGGCAGCCTCCGGCAATGCCGTCACCGGGCTGCCGGGAGCGCCTGGGTTCGGCACCACGATGCAGGGCTTCGTGGAGACCTCCAACGTCAACGTGGTCAGCGAGATCACCAATCTGATCACCGCCCAGCGCGCCTATGAGATGAATTCGAAGGTGATCACCGCGTCCAACGAAATGCTCTCCACCCTGACCAATCTGCATTGAGGCCCGCCATGCGCGTGATTTCCTTCTTCGCGGCCCTGCTGACCGCCATTCCCGCCGCCGGTGCCACCTTACGGCCCGCCACCACACTGACCGACGCGCAGGTGCATGTCGCTGATCTGTTCGACGATCCCGGCCCCGCCGGTCCGCGCGTGCTTGGCCCAGGCCCGGCACCGGGCGGGCGGATTGTGGTGGAAGCAGCACAAGCGGCGGCCATTGCGCGGCAATTCGGCGTGGCGTGGCGGCCCCGCACCGGCGCGGAACAGATCGTCATCGACCGCCCAGGCCGCATGCTCCCGCGTGAGGAGGTGTTTGAAGCTCTGCGTCAGGCTCTGCGCGCGGGCGGCTATAGTGATGATGCGCACATCGAACTCTCCGGCTTCTCCGCCCCGCAAGTGCCGCCCGACGCCAGACCGGAGATTTCGGTCGAGCAGATCGATGTCGAGCAGGGCAGCGGGCGCTTTACGGCGGGGTTGGCCATTGCGGTGGCGGGGGAGCCGTTGCAGCGGCTGCACGTGGCAGGGCGTGTGCAGGAGATGGTCACGGCTGTGGTGGCCACGCATCGCCTGATGGCCGGGGCTGCGTTGCAGCCCTCGGATGTGCGGCTGCAACGCATGCCCAGCAGCACCGAGCAGGACGAGGCCGCGCAGAGCGCCGCGCAGGTGGTGGGACAGGCGTTGCGCCATCCGCTCAACGCTGGCCAAAAAATCGCGCTGGCGGAGTTGAGCAGCCCGGTTCTGGTTCAGAAAGGTGCTCTGGTGCAGATTCAGTTGCAGGTGCCGGGTCTGGCCGTCAGCGCCTCCGGCACGGCGGCAGATTCGGGCGCGATGGGCGATCACATCGGCGTACTCAATCCAGCCTCGGGCGCAATCGTCGAGGCGGAGATAACCGGTCCGTCTCAGGTGCGCGTGCTGCCCGGCAGCGCGCTGCGCCGCCCGGCCCGTAGTGGCCAAACCCAGATTTCCCTGCGCTGAGGAGACGATACATGAAACGCCAAGCCGGATTGGCCCTCCCCCTCGCTTTGCTGCTCAGCGGATGCGGTGCGCTGGGGCGGCTGTCTGAAATCGGCCAGCCACCTGCGATGAGCAAAAGTGCGGACCCCACGAAGGAGGCGAATTATCGCCCGATGACGATGCCGATGCCCACGCCGCAAACCGCCGCCCCGCAGATCGGCTCGCTGTGGCGCACCGGCAGCCGCGCCTTTTTCAAGGATCAGCGTGCCGCTCAGGTCGGCGATCTGCTCACGGTGCTGGTCAACGCCACCGACGCTGCCGACGTGAAGAACGCCACCACCGCCAGCCGCAGCGGAGCGGAGTCGATGGGCATTCCGAACCTGCTCGGCCTGGAAAG